>Ga0315277_10002750_pt1 | contig 24247 bp, 19 predicted proteins | sample YL17G05_15_MG_FD_203695 | JGI IMG/M metagenome (GOLD analysis project Ga0315277, IMG submission 203695) | Sediment microbial communities from Yellowstone Lake, YNP, Wyoming, USA - YL17G05_15 | ecosystem: Environmental > Aquatic > Freshwater > Lake > Sediment | place: USA: Wyoming | collected... | reverse complement strand
ATTGGCTTAATTCTTCTTCTACCTGTCTTATTATGTTCTCATTCTTCTGCTTAACTTCATCATAAGTTTTTTGCGAAATGAAAGCTTTTTTGTACTGGCCCTCTATGCTCATTAAAAGATTAGATACTTCAACCCTACGTTTTTTAAGTTGGTTAGCTCTTGTAGCTATTTCTTCTGATGGAAGGTCTAGAAAACTACCAAGTTCCTTTAGCTTACTTTCAATATAATCTTTGTTTGAAGAGATTATGCTGTTGACGTTCTTCTTAAGATCTTCTATATCAGATTTTGTAACAAAGCCTGTAAGCCTAATATTGATAGAGTCAAGCGACCTTGCTAATTCCTTTGTCAGGTCGTCTATTTTATCAGCTTTTGCTTTTATTTCAATGAACTCTTTGATTCTGCCTTCCATTTCAAGGTAAAATCTCTCAGACTTGGCAGCCATCCTATCGATATCGTCTTTTAATCCTCTACTTTTAGTAACATTTTCTTTGACTTCATCTAGCATCTTTTCTAGGTTCTCTACACTTTTTATGTTTTGCATTGTTTGCCTTAAAGTGCTTAGACTGCTGGCTATGTCCCTTTCAGCGACTTCTACTTTTTCAACTTTTGCTTGTGCTTCCAGTAATTCTTGCTTTGACTTTTCTAGTTCTTTCATGTATTTTTGCGGATTAATGTCAGAAACTATATCATCAAGCATCTTAACCTTGGTTTCTGTTTCTTTAATCAGACTTTCTCTTTGAAAGAACATTGACCTGATTTCTCCTATTTTTTCAGTTAACTCTCTTATTTTTTCATCGTTCTGCTCTCTTGTGTCTTTGAAAGTTTCAAGCTGAGTTTGAAGCTTTTCTATGCTCATTACAATTTTTCTCAAATCTATTTCTTCCTCAACTTTAATTTTTTCTTTATCTTCTTGCGGTCGAGGCTTTATTACACCTTCCTCCTTTAGTATTTCCTCTACTGTTTTAGGCATTTGATTTCTCCTTTAAACTTTTTATTCTGGACTTTACAGAGTCTATGTAAGTTTCAGCCATTCTCATCTGAGCAGTTTTAACTTTGTCAAGTGCAAGCTTAAGTTCTAGTTCCATATCATAAGTATCTACATTTTTGCTCTTTAATGTTTCTATTTGTTTTCCTAATTCTTCTATTGCTTTCATGTAATCTTCATATTGGTCTAATTCTTCTTCATTAAGTCTGAAACTGTCATGTAGCAAAGGCCTAAATCTTATGAACCAAGGCTTTCCTTCATTATACTCTGTGTTTTGTATCATCCCTGTTCCAATTTCTAGTTTTGGAATAGCAGTTGAGTATTCCCAACCATACTTTGTTTTTATTCTTTCAATGTCACCTTCATATTTTGTTCTCATCTGTGATTCTGTTGCTATAACAGCTCTTATGGCTCCTCTAAAGTCTAATAATACTTGTGATATCATTACTAGTCCTAGTCCCCACTTTCTGAATTCTCTACATGCTCTTTCTATTGCCAAGTATCCTTCTCCACCTCCTAATGATACTCCGGTCTTCTTGGCATACTTTGGAAGCAGCCTGTGGATTTCATCGAACACAAACAAAGTTTTTAGTGGTCTAGATTCTGGCCAAGGAACTGTGAACACATAATCTATAGTCTTCCTAACAAAGTAATCAAGTTGGTCAGGTGTAAGCTTGTTTAGAACAAACACAGTTATTTCTCCTGGCTTTATGTATTTTTCAACTTCTATTTTTAAGAAAGGATCTTTAACCTGTACTATGGTTCCCTTAAATCCTCTAGATTCTTCTTGTTTAATTCCGAACTTTGAATAAATAACTTGCATAGTCTTATCTTTGCTTGGTCTTATGAATCCTGTCCATTGTGCTGTAGGATCAAACACAATTACAGATATACCTTTCTTTAAGCATTCTTCTGCAATTACCATGCCGCCTACAGTCTTTCCAGAACCTGTACCACCTGCTACTATCATATGTGTCGTTAGCTTATTCTCGTCAAAGAATGCATCAGCGTTTGTCTCAGCTACTTTTCCTAACCATAATCCTTTTGTAGGCAGTTTGTTAAGGTTTACAGGTCTGATGTATCTTGCTTTAGCTCTCTTTTCTACTTTCCATTTCTCATAAGCCTTCCAACCAAGATAGAAGCATGGAATCGCAACAAACAATATGACATAGGTTATCCAGCTCGTAAATATCATTAACAGCATTTTAAATATCCAAGGCGGACTTACTACGCTAAAGGAAGCTACTGATGATGCTGTTTGATTTGAGTACCATACAAATGCTTCTATAGTATAGAGGCCAGGTTCTGTTGTTTCAGGTATGGTCATTGTTCTTAAAAAAGATGAAGATGTTTCTATAGCCATTGTTTCCTTATCATAAGCTATGAGCTCATCAGTTTCTGCACGCTTTACAGTATAATTAAGAAAAACATCAACCTTTTTTGTCAAGCCTAAGTTGTATAGCGTGACCTGGTACTTTAGTTTTTCTCCAGCTAAAACTTCTTTTGTTATAGCCTCAACTTTCACGTCTAACAACTTTTCTCTTTCTTGCTCGACCCTAAGAATAACAGCTATCCTGTGAGTTGTGTTACCAGAAGTTATAAATATATTTCCATTATAGACTCCGGGTATGGTTGTAGGCAAGGTGAAGAATTTTATTCTTGCATATTCTGTTTGTGCTGATTTTATTGTTATTTTATCTTTTTCAATCATTGTATAAGGCCAGATGTCACCTTCTACTGACATAGAAACTTGTGCATCCTCTTTCCTGTTGTTTGAAATTCCTACAGAACTTATCTGATACTCACCAGGATATAGCCTTACTTCTATTACATTGGTTGAGAGTGTTATCGGTGGTGTTATTGTTACATTTTCCTTTGGCTCTTCTTTAGGCGGAGGAACAAATCCTCCTCCAGGTCCGCCTGGTGGTGGAATTGGAGGCGGTGTTGTCGGACAAGGACATATCTGACAGTTATAAGCTGTTCCATTAACACAAAAGCAACAGCCTGCTGCTTCACATGTTGGTTGAATATAATAATAAGAACAAGGTGGTGGTCCAACAAATATCTTTAGTGGCCCTTCAACCCATTCTGTGTTTTCAGCATAGGCTAAAGACAATAATGAGATAAATGAAATAAAAAAAATTAGCAAATAACTTTTTTTCATTTTAATCAGCTAAAATTCTTGATTTATTCATAGTGTGTCTGAATAACTATTGATGTTTATATTAATTATAATTTATAGTTTAAACAATATTAAAAATAAGTAGAAATTAAAAAACAAAATCTAATTAAGCTACTTCTATAAAAAGTCTAAACTGAGTTGGACCTGAGAACATACCTATGTTAGGATCTGTATAAGATAAAAGGTATTTTAAATTTTGTTCTTGCTGATATTCTCTTGATGGAGCTCCCATGTTTACGCCGACTATATATGTTCCCTTTGGCGTGTTCCTATCTATTTCAGTTGTCAACTCTATTTCTTTTACATAGTCAGGACTAAGAATTGGCCAATAGGTTCCCATATTAAACTCTGTTTTACCTGTTTCAGCATCCGCTGCCCATGCGTTAATGTATTTTTGTGTTTGTTCAGGAGTCTGCTCTAGTGTTTCATTCGTTAAGCCAATGGCCGCATTCCCTTTGAAGTACGCGGTCGAAGGATAAAAAATTGATAGTCCAACTCCATAAATTTTAATAGCTCCTGACACTGCTCTTATCCAAAATCTGTTCTTAAATACAATGCTGTTGTTTTTTATTTCTGACACTCCTTCTTCAGTTCCCTTTGGAATTTCTTTTGCAGTTTGAAGCCATTGCTGGTCTATCTGTCTGTATATTTGCGTATCGAATACTCCCAAACCCCATACAGGTAATCTTTTATCTTTAGCTGTGGATTGCAATGCTAATAAAAAATTAGCATAGTTAGGATACCATTCTGGTTGTTTCCAGTAAGACGCGTTTATTCTAACTTCATCATCACTGATTATTCCTTTTTGCCACATTAACTGAATTGCTTGAAAGTCAGAAGGCACTGATGGTAATAAGCTATAATATTCTGGATTTTTCTCTCTTGAGTAATCATATTCACTGATATCTTTGATAGCATTGCCTGTTATTGAAACGTTTGCAATATATAGAAGGGCTATTGCGACAGCTGCAACCATAGCTATAACGACTTTTTTATTATACTTGCTTTTTTTCAATTTTTTCACCTCATAAACTAATATTGTCTATTTGTTAGTGGTTTCACATGATGTCCTAAATCTTCTATTAGAAATTCTTCCTTTAGAAATTTCTTAACGTTCTTTATAATTTCCATTTCATCTCTATTGTCATCAATAGTAAAAACTATACTAATCATTTTTTTCAAATTTTTCACCTAGTTAGTTATTAAGGCATTGCCGCCCAAACATAAATTTTACTTTGATTGTTCTGGCTTTGACAGTTTGAAAAGTTTCCAAACAGCCAAACTCTTAATGCCAGTGTATTCGGTGCATAATTCAGCCTTAATGTTACATTTGTTGTATCTAGATTTTGGGTAGTGGCTATTGTTGGGAGACTGTCTAATCCAGAATCACCGTTAGTATCGTTCACATAGTACAACTTAAAGCAATCGCCTACTGCCCATGTATAGTTTGTTGATATGTTAATCGATGAAGCTGTTGTAGTTCCAAGATTTTCAATTTTAAGGGCTGGCACAGTTTGAGCTTGGTATGTTGGAGTTGTAGATTCTGAACTGACGTTTACCCACAAGCAGTCTTTAACGGCACACGTAAAGTTTAAACTAGTGGTACTTGTATTACCTGTCGAGTTGGCTACTGTCCAATCAGCCATACCAACTAAAGTAACTCTTATTTCATCAGCACCAAGAACATGCCAATTTATAACTGTTATTGTCCATTTGGCTACTGCCATCGCTGGTATACAAGATAACGTAACTGCTATTAATGCAATTGCTAAAAATGCTATTAACTTTGTTTTCGTTTTCATTCTATAATCCTCCTATTGAAATTTTAAAATTTGTGTTATTTTAAAATTTATTGTTGTTGATTTATTACCTAAAAATATTAATTGAAATTTTCCTCCCTCACCAACATATATATTAAAAGTTGTGGCAAAATTTTTTACTTTATCCTTTTCCTCCAAATTTGTTCCTGCCACTGTAGCTCCAGGGGCTCCTGTTTTTTGCCAGTTATCAAAATCTAATTGATTATAAAGTCTAATCCAGATGGGATCATCGCTACTGATTTCTATGCTATATCTTCCAGGGTCTAAATCTACTGCCTCGTAATATGGTAGAGCAGCATTTACTATATTTTTATTAATGACGTCGTTGCCGGTTGGAGTGACAGTTGGTCCACTTGCAGGTGCTGTTGCACCTTCAGTTGCTCCAATATTTTCATTTCCTGCCATTAAACCTGTTGGTATAACACCTTTATAGAAAGCCAAGACTATTGCTGCTATTATTACAACAAGAACTATAGCTATTAACCATTTTTTTGACTTTTTATTGCTTTTTTCGCTATCTTTCATGATTTTATTCACCTTATTTTATATGTATTTTTTCCATATAAAGTTTTCTATTTTATGTTCCTGACTGCGTAGCATTTACATATAGCTCTCTGGAACTTTCATCACTAGCGGTGACACTTGTAAAGTTAGTCCATATCCAAAATTCAGCCATAGCATTTGGAACTAACGATGAATTAGCAATCCAAACACCAGATGAGCAGTCTGGAATTACTGACGGGCTATTATAAGGATCAGCAGTTTTTGTACCAAATAATTTTATTGAAGCTGGCAAGCTTGCATTTATGCACATGGTTATGTTTTCATTAACATTTCCAGTGTTATTAATTTTGAAATTCGAGACATTAGTTTCATCGCCAATGACTGTTGAGTTCTGGCGATATGATGTTGTTGTCACATAGACAGTCACATTCTTTTCATTTCCACTAGTAGAATTAAATTCTTCATCTGCTGTTTGTTGACCTGTATCAGAAGATTGATACTGAACAGTGTTTGGTAGAGTATTATTAAAGTAAGGGGCAATAGGTATGTTAAAGTAAACATAGCTTCTACCATAATAACTGGGAGAAGCTCCTAGAACAATAGGAACTCCCAGCAACATGACTAATAAAACTATTAAGGTCGATTTAAATTTCATAATTAATTACCTAATTTTTTGTTATATATAATTTAATCAAAGGGTCTATTTTAACCATGCCTAGAGGCATATAGCCACTTCCATATATTCTTATTAGATTGTCTTCAATCCCTTCTGGAACCTTTGATGCACTTATGGCTATCAAGTATTGTCCTTTTGGACAGGCCTCGTTAACCTTTAATTTAATTTCTATTTTTTCTGCCCAGTTTGAGTCAAATATAAAGTAAGTTCTTCCAAGTAGGACAGCTCTTGGAGATAATGACACACTGAAGCAATCTTCTGATTTTTCAGGATAGTTAACCTCTAGTCCTATACCCTGGTATTTTACAACTCCCCAACTGGCGTGCAAATAGGTTGTTAGATTATATTCGCCTTCTTTTACATTTACCTTAAGTTCAGCTGGGTAGGCTCCATATCCAGCAACATTAATATATGTAAAATTGTACGGTTTGCTTAATATGGTATAATAGCCCACACCTTTTGTTGCGAAGCTGTCTGTATAAAATTCTGGTTGCTTATAGTAATATTCGTTTGGATGTTTTCTAGTAACATTCATTAAAGGTATTACAATAGAATATTTTACTCCTTCAATATCTTCTGGATAATCTGGTAGGTTTTTAAAAACCTCCTTAGGTATACAGCCATTGCTGTCGCAATACTCAGGCCTTTCTATTTTAGAAGGCTGTTTGAAAGAATAAAAATATGCTATAAGGGTTATTGAAAAAACTGTTATAATTATTATTGCTATTATTGTTTTTCTTTTCATTTTATCACGTATATGACTTTGCAGTTGAATTTATCAGTATCTCATAAACACTCTGGCCAGCAGGTACTGACGTGCTAGTCAAATTAGCATAAAGAGTTACATTAGCATAACTGTTAATATGATCTAACTCACTGACTAATGAGACGTAAGTGTTTCCAATATTTTGTATTGTTGACTGGCAAGAGACATAGCCTCCACTGCAGGATGCATTTGCACCAAGTGCTAGACCTGTCGTTAAAGTCTGGTTTAATCTTATTCCAATATTTATTGGCACATTTCCTGTTACGTTTATGTAGTATATTGGATGAGTAGAACCGCTTTGTTGACCGCCTCCTGAGCATATTGAACCAGAGCACGGTTGTACCCAATACTCGGGTATGGTTGAGAAGTTAAAGCTCATGTTAGTAGGAGAGGTATTTGTTGGTGAAACCTCTGTTGTAGCAATTATGCTTGTAAACGTGTAAGTTGTCGGCATTGCTACAGCAAATGCTGCATCAGGAACATAAACTGTGATATATCCTTGAGCAGTAACATTCTGATTATTCTCACTATCATTAGCATAGATTTTCCAAGCTACAACACCTGAGGCAAAAGTTATATTTTTCCAAGAAAAGTTAGACCAGGTTTGTCCTGCAGTTAAATTAATATTAAAAGGCGAGCCGTATGTTCCATCTGTATAATTCTTACCATTTGCTAAACCAGTTTCATTTGTCCATAGCCAAGAAGAATTTAAGTCATAAAGATCAGACCAGTTTGCGTATATAAGGACAGGTTCTCCAGTGACTATTTCTGTTACGTTCGTGTTGTTGTATGTATATGTAGGAGACTCGCCATCGACCCAATCTCCTGGACTTGAGGCTTTACATCTTTCCTTGTAATTATCACTATCAATGTCAGCTGTATAGCCATTGGAATAACAATTACCATTATAAGCACATCTGGCCGTACTAGCGCAACATCCCCAGTCTGTATCCAAAGAAGTACAAATTTGAGGGGAAGGAGAGCAAGTTCTATTTACTCTGCTTTCACTTGCATCATCACCGCAGCAAGAATATGTACCGCTTTCATATTGTATAGCTGATGAATTCCAAAAATAAGGTGTACAGCCACTAGAGGTAGCAGTACAATAACTCTGGCCAGTGTCTCTACCATGATCCACGTAGTTTGTACAAGCATTTCCATCGTCACATGTAATAGTGTCTCTGTATGTACCTTGACTTGGGCAGCATGTTGTGCCAACACCAGAGCAAGCAAGAGTACAACTAGTGCCATTTGTTGTTGAACTAGAACTACAAGCTATATCTCCGTAAAAGCAATTAGTTCCAATATCTTTACCATTTCCAAGAAGTGTTAGTTGTGAATAAGAACTTCCATCCAAACATCTCCTGCAAGTAATAGCTTTGCCAGTTGTAAGAGCGCTGTCATTATAAGTTGCAAAATCATCACTAGTACCTTCATTACCACAACAAAAGGTCGATGAACCGCTTGAATAACCTAAATCAGTGAACCATGTGTATGCTGAGCAGCCTGTACCAGTGCTACCAGTACAATTATTTGAGTTAGTATCCCTGTCCCACCATGTTTGAGTAGGTCCTGTTGTGCCACATAAATTAGGTCCAGTACCTCTTGCAAAATAAGCATTCGATCCACCGCCAAAACAGCAATAGGTATCAGGATAAGTACAGTTAGTTGAGTGAGTGGTATAAGAGAGACCACCTCCAGTGCAAGGATCACTGTTTTTCCAGTAACAATTCGACCCGCTCCAACAATTGGCATTTGCGCCACTATAGAATCCTCCTTGGCTGCATGTTGCCGGTAGCGCTGTTGAAGAATACGAATATCCTGAAGCAGTGCAAGATTCAGTTGCGTAACAAATACAATCTGTTCCACTTGTACATCCAGTATCATTATTTGAAAGAGGATACAAATTACCACCTGAAGCACAGTTATGATTTCCAATACAGTTACTATATGCATAACTGCCAGAATTGCAACGTTCACATCGGTCTGGACTATAAGGAGTAGTATTAATAAGGTAAAAACTATCAGTCCCATTGCAGCATGGACCAGGGGAAGTTGTGCCATTTACATAAACTTTGCCGCCGCAATTTTGACAAATATAAATGTTTTTATCTGGAGTAACATTATACTTACCACTATAGCATCCTTCAAGACTACCTGATTTGCAAAAAGTATCACCACTTTCGCAACAACTAATGCCTGAGCCTGATGCACTGCTTACCCAACAGTTAACATTGCCATCAGCACAAGTATAACTTGCTGGAGGGCTATACCCTCCTTTGCAATTACATGCTGGCTGACTTGCATCAAAACTATTAGTAAATGTGCATGCTGAGCCGCAAAAACCACTAGTGCCAACACATGCTGAAGGAGAATTGGTGTCACATGATGAATCTGCGTTACAACCATTTTCACCAACTGGATTTTCCCTTCTGCATACGCCAGACCCTGCGGTCGACCAAGCACATGTAGAGGAGCAGCTACCTGTTTTAACGCTATTAGCATCGCATACATCATGATTATGATAATAATTATTACAGCTTGCGTCAGCAGTACAATTATTATGTCCCAGGTTACTGCATTTATTATCTCCAGAACCTAGTGATCCACACTGACAAGCCCAACAAGATCCTATCTCAACTTTGCTTGTATTACATACATCACCGGTACCAGCATAATCGTAACCGTTACATACGCATGGAAAGATATAGCAGCATATATGGCATCCTGTAGCTCCGCATGCTCCTGTCCCAGCTTCTAGAGAACACTCACAAAAAGTAGTAGTACCACAGGCATCACTACAAACAGAAGAAGCAGTTTCATTGCAAGTACAGGAATCTGCTGAACAACTGGAAGTTGTGCAGCATGCACGTGTTGAAGCAAAAACAATACCTCTATTACCTGAAAAATACATCTGATAAAAAATTATGAAAGTAATTATTAGGAGATAAATTGTAAATTTTGTAAGAGATATCCCCAAGCGGCTTCCAAAAAATTTATATGTTGTCAAAAAGCCTGACCACATTAATATTACAGCAGCGAAGCTAAGATTTTTAAGATCTAATATGTAAAAAATGTTTAATTGGTAAAGAAATAAAATAAATAATGTAAATGAAAATATGAAAACTGTTGGTTTTACTGGAAGATTTATTTGCCCCTTGGCTTCATTAAATTTTATTGTTATCTTCATTTTTAACCTCTTGCTTCAAATTCTTCTTTTAAGTAGCACAGCTTTGCAGTCCCTATCTTTCTTTGAATTATCCTTTCCTCGCCTAAAAGCTGGTAAACATACTTTGTAACAGTGTGCCTACTGACATTAATTATCTTTACAATGTCAACAGTGGTAAGGCCTTCAGGATGATTTTTAAGAACATCTGTTATTTTATCTTTAATATTGATGCTGCTCAGCTTTGGTCACCAAAGATGGTAATGTGAATATGCTTTATAAAAATTTTGATAGAAGAGAACACAGATGGATTTTCCTTATTTTTTGCTTAGCCTATAAACTGTTGTCAAATAATTAATTAGCTCCATTAACCCAAACTTTGATTTGCCCCTTCTTCTTTCAATAAACAAAATAGGTATTTCTTTTACTTTCTTACTCCTGTTCCTGACCAGAATGTTCAAGAGTATTTTAAATCCTTTAGATTCAAATTTTGTTTTTTCAATTATTTCTCTTTTACAAAAAAAGAAACCGCTCATAGGGTCCTTAATTTTAATGTTAAAAAATAATCTGGTAAACAATACTGTTAACCTTGATAAAAAATCTCTAGGCACTGGAACGCCTTTAACTTTACTTCCTTTAGTGTATTTGCTGCCAATTGCTATGTCATTATCTTCAAGGGCTTTTACTAGTTCCGGTATTTTTTCAGGAGGATGGCTTAAATCTGCGTCCATAACGCCTATGATGTTTCCTTTAGCTATTTTCAAACCATCTATTACTGCACTAGTTAAGCCCATCTTTCTAGGCCTTTCTAGAAGTTTTAATTTATATTTTTTTGCTAGGCCTTTAACAACATCAGGAGTTTTGTCATGAGAGTTATCGTCTACGACTATGACTTCTAAGTTAAATTTACTTTTTCTAGAAACTTTGAAGATTCTTTCTACAAGTTCTTCAACATTTTCTCTTTCATTATAGGTAGGTACTATCACGCTTATCATAAGCTCACTTTCCTCTCATAAACAAAATACTTGGGAAAATCATCAACTGTTTTCTTAAGTTCATATTTGTTTTGAATATACTCTCTAAAATAGGCATTAGAAATGTATGTACCTTCCAGGTCTACTATGAACTTAGGCCTTTCCCTTTCCAAGTTTTCTATAACGTCTTCTTCTTTTAAGTAAACCTCATAGCTTAGAAATGATTTCAAATGAGTCGACGTTACCGACACATCCTCTGTAAATGATATATAATAAGCAATTGAAGAATCTCCAAATATGTTGTCGTTCTTTGAGGTATTACTTTTGATATAATCGGCTATAAAGTAGTACTTTTCAGAATATCTCGGATTCTGGTAAAAATCAATTGTAGTGTAATTAGAAAATATGGATAAGAAAATTATTAGTGCTATGAAAATTCTTATTGCCTTGTCCTTGTGTGCTAAAAATGTTTTTGAAGCTGCTATCATGACTAATGGCACAGAAAACAGAAAGTAGTGATAAGCTATGAACTTTAATGATAGAAGTATTAATAGATTTAAAATTAATGGGTAGACAGAAAATAAAAATATTGTCTTGTCCTTTTTATAAGATAGTATTGCTGAAGTCAAGGCTAGAAACATAGTGAAGAACCCAATATAGAGATATTGGTAATATAATTTTGGTGTAAGCGTATAAAACGTTTTTGAGAGTACTTGAAATATTATAGTATCTTCAATAAAGTTAAAACTAAAGGCTAGTAGCATTATTGAAAATATAAAAGAAAATGCTATTAAAAATGCAAAGATAAACTTTCTTATTTTCTTTTTCTCAAGTATCATTAGTATAATTAGAAAAGGTAAATAGATTACAGCAATATATCTAAAGAATAAGGAAGACGCAAACACCAATGCAGATAAGTTAATTTTATCTTTTAATATGAGGTAAGTTGATAGCAGAAAAAGGCATAATGGTTCCCATATTCCATATCCTTGGTCTGAAAATGCTAAGAATGAAGGATCTATTAAGAAGAAGACTGATGACAATAATGCTATTTTTTCATTAAAAAGCTTCTTTGATATCAAGAAAACAAGATATGCCGAAAGGCTGCTTGCTATAATCGATAACGTCTTTGCTGCTAGTAAAGATGAACCAAAAAGTTTGAACAAGAATGCTAGAATGTATAGTTGAAATGGCGGATGAACAAAGTCAAATCCTGTATAAGGTAGCTTTCCTTGGCTAACGCTCTTTCCCATTGAAAAATATATATTTTCATCCGAAAACGTTGGATGAACATTATACAATTTTATTAAAAAGATTAAAAATATCAACAGTATTAATAATGCTTCTATTTTACTTTTCATTTAAGCACTCGTTATAAACTTTTAATACTTCATTGATCATGTTTTTCCAGTCGTATTTCTTAACATCTCTTTTTCCATTAATTCCTAGTTTCTTTGCTAGTTTTTTATCTTTTAGTAATCTCACTATTTTTGCACTGATTTCATCAGCATTTGCCGGAGGCACGAATAAACAATTTCTATTATTAGTAAGAAACTCTCTCAAACCTCCGATTTCTGAAGAAACTATAGGCTTCCCATAAGCCATTGCCTCAAGTGCGATTATGCCAAAAGGTTCATAAACAGAAGGTATAACAAAGACTTCAGAACTATAAATTGCACTTTTTAGCAATTCATCTGAAATGACTCCAGTTATCAACACCTTATCTTCAACCTTCAATTCTTTTGATAGCTTGATTAATTCATTTTTATAGTAATGAGAGGGGCCTACAATAACAAAAACAGCATTTGGAACTTCTTTTATTACTTTTGGAATAGACCTCATTAGGTATTGAAAACCTTTTTCCTTTACAAGTCTTCCTATTGATAAGACTATTTTTTTATTTTCTAAATTGTATTTCTTTGCAAATGACCTGCTTTTATTTTTATATTCGTCCAAGATTATACCGTTGTGGACTACGTTTATTTCTTCTTTTGAGACAGAAAACTTATCAATAATCTCTTCTTTTATAAAATTCGAGACTGCTATGAATCTTTTAGTTTGTTTTATAACATGAGGTAAAATGAGCACATGATACATTTTTAATAGAAACTTTGATACACCTACTAGTTCAGGATAGCCATGCTCAGTTAATATAAGGGGTATATTTTTTGCCTTAGAAGTCAAGGCAGCTATGAACGTGGTAAAGTGAAAATACTCATGTGCATGGATTAAATCGAAATTGCCCTTTAACATTTCAAAAAGCATTGTTGGCGTTATTCTATAATAGCCAGTAGGCATTGGTATTTGTATGGTTGGAAGATAATGAACTATAAGATTATTCTTTGCTTTTTTATATGACTTAAAAGAATCGCTGCTTGTAAAAATTTCCACTCTATGGCCATTCTTTGCTAAGGTTTTAGCAAGATCATAAACATGTTTTTCTCTACCGCCTACAGCATGTGGGAAAAAAGTATGTGTAACCAATGCTATCTTCATAATTTTATTTAACGAAGGCTACATATTTAAGTAAGTTCTCTGCTAAAGATTTAGGGTTTAAAGAAAATATGCAATTAAGTTCATTATAACAGGTGTTTATACAGAAGCAATCTTCATGAATAGGCAGTTTATTGAATGCATTAACAAAACCATACTTTAAACCATCTATTCCTTCTTTTTCTTTGAAGAGACAAGGCACTACAGTACCATCTGGAAGTAACTCGCAGAACAATTTTCCAGAATAGCATATCTTCCATTTTTCAAGGTTTTTTATTCTTTCTATACACGGATTAGAGAAGGAAATTAAGCCGAACCTTCTTTTCTTCTCTTTTTTTATGAAATTTAATGCATTTATCCTTTCCTTATCAGAGAGCCAGATGTTATTAATGCCTTTGTTGTTTCTGTTAAACTGATCTCTGTAAAGCACAGTAAAGTTCATTCTGCATCCATTATCTGAAGCTATTTTAATTAACTTTTTTATACCTTCAAAATCATTTTTAACATTCAATTTAGATATTACAGCATTGATGACAACATCCTTTCCTTTTCTTCTGGCAGTTTTTATGCCTTCTAAAGCCTTTTCAAAGCTTCCTTTACCCCTATTATAATCATTAACTTCTTTAGGTCCATCAAGAGATATTGTAAAATAATTAACATTTTTTACTTCATTGATTTTATCTTTTAAAAGTACTCCATTTGTAGTTAAACTTACTATAGGAAATAAGCCCTTGGCATAGTTAACAAGCTCTCCTATATCCTTTCTTAATAACGGCTCTCCGCCAGTAAATGTCCAAAAAACAGTTCCAGCAACAGCAAATTCTTTCATTGCTCTTTTTACCTGCTCTGTGGTCATCTCTTTCTTTCTAGCCTTCCATATGCCACAGTAGCTACAGCTAAGATTGCATCTAAAAGTGCAGAAATGCGTTACTCTTAAAGGGCACTTAACTCCTACTCTAGATAAATAAGTAAATAATAATGAATTAATCATTGGCTTTTTCATTATATCATTGACCTTCTTCTAACATTAATTAGAATATAAATTATTTATTTTTAGATTACAAATACTTTTAATATGAATAAGGAGAATATCCTTTTGCTTATGACACTATTTGAATCATTTTTAATTAAAAAATAATGGTTTATTTCATGAACAGAAATCAAAAAAATAAAAAGAAAAAAATTATCATACTAATATTAGTTATTGCAATTGAAATCCTTATCATATCATATTTATTGCTAACAGAATTAATTGGCTTAAACTTCGATGAACTTGTTTTAGAACTAAGTTTGAATGAGAAAGATTGCGTTTCTGAAGATGTGTTTAGTACTCCAACCAGCTATGTAAAAACTATGCCAAATTTTAATTGTCCGGGTTATTCTTTTTTAATGCCTCTTGAAAATTCTAGTCTCCTTAACGTTCTTATACCAAATTATTCAAACTGTTATGATGGATTTAGAACAAAAATTCCTTTAACTGTTATTAAAATAAATTCTGATGGTTTTAGGGATAGAGAATACAGTTTAGAGAAACATAAAGATACAATAAGAATTGTTGCATTAGGCGATTCTTTTACTTTTCCTGACGGAGTAAATGTGAGTGACGGGTGGCCAAAAATAGTTGAAAGTTTATTAAATTTGAATAGTAGTTTGAACTATGAAGTTATGAATTTGGGTGTACCAAGTTACGATTTCAAAGAGTATGTTGATTTTTTCAAATTAAAAGGAATGAAATACAACCCAGATATTGTAATCATTGCAACCATATGCAATGATATTATCGATGAACGAGAACGAGAAGAAGTTATAGAATCCAAAATAAACAAATTGATAACAAGTAATACAGACTATGAAGAATATAACAGATTACAAACTATTATTGCTCTGGAGTATGATAGGGAGTTATGGAAAAATCTTACCAATAATTTTGATTATTATTTTAATAAAAGTGCCGTATATGCTCTAAATAAACTTTATAACTTAACAAAGGACAAGGGTTCAAAGATTTTGATAGTTAATTTTTGTCACCCCATACAATATCTTTATGAAAGGACTAAAAATGAATATAATTTTAAAAACTTTTATGTTGTAGATTTTCTACCAGAATTTGTTAACGAAGCAAAAAATAGAGGGTATTGTAAAAAAGATTTAGTCTTAGACGAACTTGATACACATCCAAATAGACTATCGCATCATATTTTTGGAGAATTAATATATAAATATCTTTTAAAGGCCGGTTTAATTACTTAATATTTATAATATCTAATATACACCAAAACGATTATTATCATAATGAAAGACATTAATGAGACAAAAATCCCAATATCTTCAATTAAATCTTTTTTATAAAATAAAGTCAATGTATAATTTCCATTATAAGGGGAAATAAAAGAAGTTAAGTGCAAGTCGTCCTTTTCTAAATTAACTGGTTTTCCGTTTATAATCGCGTTCCAATGAGAATTATAAGTGGAGCTAATTAGTATTTTATCATTAATTTTAGCATTTTCTATTCTAAAAATCATTTCATTGTTCTCAAACACTCCAGTATAAGCTTTGGATAACTTATTAGTTGTTGTAATATAATTTTTTTGAGCATTTAAGTATTCGTAAATTTTTAAGAAACTGTCCTCACTTTTATGCTTGAGCTCGAAAGTATTATATTTGTTTAAGAATCCGCCAAATTCTGGTGTCCACGCAACTATGTAATGTATATTAAACTTTTTTAACTTGTTCTCAAACTCCTCAATGCTGTAGTTTTTTATATTTTTTCCCATTATTATTCCATTGAATGCGTTTGCATCTTGGTCAGTTAGCATCATATGAACAAATGGTCCGCCTATAAAATTTCTCTCTGTATAAAGAGGTGCTATTGACAGCATATACCCACCTAAGAAACCTTCATTAGAGTCTTCAAACAAAATTCTAGAAGAATTATCAGTATTTTCTTTTATCCAGTCAAATACTTCTATAGTAGAACTTTTAGGTTCATAAGCAAAGAAACCCTGAGAAAGGTTAAAAGGCGGGTTTAGTCCTCTAACTTGCTTTGTAAAACTGCTCATAGGTTCTGACCAGCTAAAAAATAGATAAGGAATAAAAGCTATTGAACTCATTATAATTGAAGTTATAATGAGTGTCTTTAGAATAATAAAAAGACTTTTTGAAAACTTATGCTCTTTAAATAAGTTACAAGTGAAGTAAACAGAAAGTATTATGAAAAATCCTCTTAGAAAGATTATAGTCTTCTCAGGTTGAAAAATAGATAATATATTTATTGATTTTTGTAGTTGTTCAATCAAAACCAAAAATACTATATTAAGAAAAACATAAAATAGAATTTTTTGCATAAACTTATCTTTTATTTCTAAGAACAATCCAATAAAGATTAAGAAAAAAATGGCTGGTGTTAAGTAAACAAATCTATATAGAAATTGATAATAAATATCGAACCATTCAGGGTGCACGGAAAGCCCTAATGGATGAATTGACAATATATATTCTATACCTTCATATACTTCTACAAACCATACAAAAGATATTCCTACACAAATTAGAATAATAATTAAAAAATCTTTTTTTGATATTTCTCTTATTGTAACTAACATGAAAAAAATAATGGGTACAAATATCATTGGATTTGATAATATAGTTGCAGAAAAAAGTAAGGAAGAAAGCATAAGGTTTGTTTTTTTCTTTTCGTTTAGATAATTACAATAAAATGTCAATCCTAAGAAAGCAAAACCGATAGACATGTATGTCGTGTAATTCCCAGAAATAAACTGATCATGGAGGAATCCTAACCAAAATAAAGATGAGAGCAGTGCTGCAGCATTACCAAGTTTTAAACTTTTTGATAAAAAATATATTCCTATTATCGGTAATATAAAGGACATTGCTACTGTTATTCTGAACAATAAAGTTAGAGGTATTTCTCCTAACGTAGTATAAAAAAGCATAGAAGTTATAAGGTAGGGCAAAGGGGGATAATCATACATTTCTAGCATTCCTGCCTGAAAGTATTTTATCCAACCGATTAAATTTTGAAATTTTGGCAATAGTTCGTATGTTAGTATGCTCGTTCTAAAGAAATGAAAAGGATAATCCCAATGAACTATTATACCGTCTCCAAAGAGGTTTGCTCTATATAGCACTATTAATGAAAAAACAATTATAAAAAAAAGTAATATTAAACTTCTTTTTTCAATAAATTTGACTATACTATCAATTTTAAGAAATTTGAATAATATGAAAAATAATGCAAAAAGTGCTGTTATGTAAAGTACGTTAAAAAAAGGAGAATAATTATATAAAAAATAATAAATTATGAAAATAATAAAAAATAAAACTATTAATGATAAATCTTCTTTTTTTATCATATAAATCCTGAGATTTGCTTAGCGGCATTTAAAATACTCTTTATGTTTAGAGAAAAACACAAATTATACTCGCTATAACCATGACATAGACACTTACATTTTTTTATTTCAGGCATATTATTAAAAGCATTCATGAAACCTTTCTCTAGTCCGTTAACTCCCAGTTCTTCTTTAAAGAAGCATGGTACAACTAACCCGTCTGGAAAAACATAACAAAACAACCTTCCTGCATAGCATTTCATTTCTTTTTTATCATAATCTCTTATCCATTCAAAGTAAGATTGTGAAGCTATAATGTTATTTGTTCTTTTTTTATAGTCTTCAATAAGACTTAACGCTTCTAATACTTCTTTTTTACTAGGGAAATATGATTTATCTTTCAATAGATTATATTGATCAGTATAAATTGGCTGAAAATTAATTTTACAACCTAAATTCTCGGAAATCTCTAATAATTTATGAATACCGTAACAATTATTTTCTACGTTTCCTTTCCATATCGACGACATTATGTGCACAAATAAGCCTTTTCTTCTGGCAGTTTTTATGCCTTCTAAAGCCTTTTCAAAGCTTCCTTTACCTCTTATCAAGTCATTAATATCTTTAGGTCCATCTATGGAAACTGATATTGAATCTACATTCTTTATTTCTTCTATTCTATTTTTTATTAAATTACCGTTTGTAACAATATGAGTATATACACCTAAGCTCTTTGCATAATCAACGAGCTCTCCTATATCCTTTCTTAAGAGGGGTTCTCCGCCTGTAAAGATAACCAACTGCATGCCATTTTTTGAGAAGTCTCTTATAAGTTTTTTCACTTGCTCTGTAGTCATCTCTTTTCTTCTAGCTTTCCATATACCACAAAATCTACATTTGAGATTGCAGTGAAATGTTAATGCTATAGAAACTATCAAAGGTGTCTTAATTCCAACTTTCTCCTTTGCTATTCCTTTTAAAATTTTTACAGTTTTCATGCTTACACTATTTTAACTTGATGCTTTTAATTATAAATCCTTCTTCAGAACAAATTCCAAAAATATCAGGCTCTATTTTTATCTTATGAATATCATTATCTACAAATTTTTTAATGTCAAAAGAAAATTCCTTGCACGTATTACTAAAAACAAACATTGTATTTTCTACATCGTCAATATATAAATAAGCTTTTGTGCCATCTCCTCCAGCCTCTCCTGCGCATCCTTCAATTTCTATACTTTTAATAAATAATGGAATATTTATTTCTCTTTCCACCCATATCGGATATTCACATCCATCCTTATAAATCAATAAATTAGCTCCTTGTGGAAACATTCCTTCATAAGGATGTGGACTTTTCCAACCTTTACTTTCCCAAGCGTGCCACTGTACTTCGTATGGTCTATACACCAGCATGTCTAAAAAAATTATGATAATAAATATTAGAATAACTGCTCCTAATATAGAAAATTTAATTTTTTTAATAAAAAATAATGATAATATGAATGGTACCAACAAAATAGGTAGTGATTGCACTATAGTTGATATCGGCAAAAGGTCTATTGCATTAAGAAATTCTAAATATTCACTAAAGTAAAAAGTTTTATTTATTAAAGAAAGAATTAAAAATTCTATTAAAATAATCAGAAAATAATAAAATAAAAAATTAAAAATCTCATTTTTATTAAATTTTAATTTTCTTGAGATTTTATACAAATAAAAAACCAGAAATCCTAAAGATATTAAAATTATTGGTAAAAAGAATTCTATATAAGGTCTAGCAAAATATATCTGACATACAATTAAAGTCAACAGAAAAGGAACTATTTTTTCATGCTCTTTATTTTCTATTTGCCTTCTCCATATGATAAAAATAAATATTAGTAAAACAGATATAGCTGACATAAATGGTAGGTATGCTCTCACAAAAGGATAGAACATTTCCTTTGAGATTGGAGAATGCCTAGCGTCTATTAAAATGTCATTATTAACAAGATTCTCGAATACTCTATTTTTCGGTCCATCATTCAAAAACAAAGGAAGATAATGGTCATATAAGGGATTTTTTATTACTGAAAAACTACTAATTTTTTGTTCATAATCTTTTGATATTGTTATTAGATTATTGCTAACAAAGTCATCAGTTAATACCTGTAATCCTAAAATGTTAACAAATATAGAATAAAAAATTAAAATGAACACAAGATATTTTAAAGTTTTTGATTTATCTAGCTTAGGAAAAATATAAACTAAAGATATAACTAAAAATGGCGTTAAGGGTGTTAAATGCCTTGGACCAAAGGAAGTTCCACCCCACCAGGCCCACCAAGAAGAATTCATGATTAAAAATGCTATAAATATGAAGAGTATTCCTATCGATTCTATCTTGAACTTTTTATACATAAGACATAACCCTATAAGAGAAAAGAAAAGAATAGGATAGTAAAATAGCAATCCTCTTTCAGGATAGAATAGTAATCTTAAGAAAATAAATAAATCTGGAGTTTTCAGACCTTTTATGCCACCGAGTTCTGGCCAAATTGTAGGGTCCATGTAGTGTCTAGGAAGTGTGAACGGATTCTCGAACGCTAAATAATTATATAAAAAGAAAGGTAAAATGCCAATAAAGCCGCTAAAAATGAAAATAAATATTTTTTCCTTTTTAAAGGAAATTAAGTAGAAAAAGTCAAATATACCTATTATAAATGTAGTAATATCGCAAGTCATTGCGAAGCCTAATAAAATACCAGAAAGAATAAAGTACTTATTATCCTTAATCTTTTCTTGTTTTGCTTTGAAGAGAAGGTAGAAAGACAGAAACGAGAAAAAGGTTGCTGTAGCATGTTTCATGAACACTAATGCATAAGGGAATATTAACGTTCCTAAACCAGCTATTATTATTAACATTAATCTATAATTTTCATTTTCAGTGAGGTATCTAGAAATTTTATAAATTAAAATTATTGTTAAAGCAGAAAACAAAGATGAAGTGAATATTGTTATTAAAATCATTGAAATTAAAGTGAAGAATCCAGGATTAATGTAATTATAAACTAGAGTTTTATTTAATCCAACTTCAGTTTTTAAGTATTCATTACCTCCTGCATATACTTTTTTGAAATTCTCAGGAAAGAAGTTGTAAATAAATTTCCATGTTCCATAAACAGGAACTGCTAAAAAAGATGGGCCTGGATCTTTATCCGAAAAATAATGGCCATTAAAAAATGCTCTATCTGACGTTTGATTAGCATAAGAATCTATTTCCAATCTGCCTTCGTCAACAATAGATCTAGTTAAAGCAAAATGAGATTGCTCATTCCAGCCTATCCAATAAACGAAAAAAGAGTAAATTAAAAAGAAAGTTAAGAATATCTTTATCTCTTTACGATTAAGCATAATAATCTTATATAAGCTAAATAATATATCTTTTAGATATCATAATTATTAATGAAAACCATGAAAGATTTTATTCAATTAGCAAAAGAAATTTTGGATTTTTTATATAAAACTAAAAAATGGTGGCTTATACCCCTTTTTTTGTTTTTGATAATAGTGGGATTATTAATTATACTTGCAAGCAGTAGTCCGGTTCCAATTTTTATATATCCTCTTGTATAGGTAATAAAATGGTTAAAGTTGCTTCGATTATAACATTTTTGAAAAAAATTAATAATACTTTTATAGATATTATTAATTTTTTTCTTCTTTTACCAGTATACTTTTTTGGTGTGGGATTATGCCGAATCTTATGGGAGTTATTTGGTAAAAAGTATGTTTATAATAAAAATAACTCTTACTGGATAAACTCAGAAAAAATAAATGAGGATTATGATGAATATACGAAACAATTTTAGGTGATTTCATTGTTTATATTAGGTATATCTTGTTTCTATCATGATTCTGCTGCTTGTTTGCTAAAAGATGGAAAAATTGTTGCAGCTGCTGAAGAGGAGAGATTTACTAGAAAAAAGCACGATAATAACTTTCCTTTGAATGCAATAAAATATTGTTTAAAAGAAGGGAAAATCTCTGTTAGAGACATAGACATAATAGGATTTTATGAAAAACCTCTCATAAAATTTGAAAGAATTCTTCAAACTGCAGTAGAAACTTATCCATTTTCCTTTATGTATTTTTTTAAGGCAATTCCTACATGGTTAAATGAAAAACTGAGGATTCGTTATATTCTTAAAAAGAAATTAAATTATAATGGAAAAGTTCTTTTTATAGATCATCATATGTCACATGCTTCAAGTGCTTTTTTTGTCTCACCTTTTAAAAAAGCGGCTATTTTAACTGTAGACGGTGTAGGAGAATGGAAAACAACATCTCTATATACTGGAGAAAATAATAAGATAACTCCTATTAAGGAGATTCAATTTCCTCATTCCCTTGGTCTATTTTATAGTGCCATAACAGCATACCTTGGTTTTCAAGTAAACAACGATGAATACAAAGTAATGGCACTAGCATCTTATGGAAAACCAAAGTATTATAAGAGATTTAAAAAAATGATAACTATAAAAGATGATGGCAGCTTTAAATTAAATTTAGATTATTTTAGCTATAGAAACAAGTCAAGAATGTGGAGCAACAAGCTTGAAAAAATGCTTGGAAAATCAAGAAAACCTAACACCAAGCTGTCTCAACGTCACATGGATATAGCCTCTACTCTTCAGAAGATTACAGAAGAAGCGCTTATTAAAATGGCAAATCATCTCTACGAAACAACAAAAATTGAAAATTTGTGTATGGCAGGCGGAGTTGCGCTTAACACTGTTGCGAACGGCAAACTACATAGAGAAACTCCATTTAAAAGAATTTTCATTCAACCATCTGCTACTGATGCTGGAGGAGCACTTGGAGTTGCCAATTACATCTATTATCAAATAATGAATAACAAAAGAAATTTTAATATGAGCCATGCTTTTTTTGGCCCTAATTTTTCTGAAAATGAAATAAAAAGATTTTTAGTCTTAAATAAAATAGAATATAAAAAATACTCTAAAAAAGAACTAGTAAAAAAGGTAGCAGAACTACTGTCTAAAGATAAGATTATTGGATGGTTTCAAGGTAGAATGGAATTAGGACCAAGAGCTTTAGGAAATAGAAGCATACTTGCAAATCCAAAAAATCCAAGAATGAGAAACATTATTAATGAAAAGGTTAAACATAGAGAGTGGTTTAGGCCGTTTGCAGGTTCAGTATTGATAGAAAGCGTTGATAAATATTTTGATGTTCCATATAAAAACTTTGAAAGTCCGTTCATGTTATTCGTTTTTGATGCAAATAAAAATAAAAAGAATTTTATACCTTCTATTGTCCATGTTGATGGAAGTTGTAGAATTCAAACTGTAACTAAAACAAATAAACTTTTTTATGATTTAATAAAAGAGTTCGAAAATTTAACAAAAATCCCAATTATCTTAAATACATCTTTTAACATAAGAGGAGAACCTATAGTTTGTACACCACAAGAAGCTTATGAAGATTTTAAGAAAACTTACATGGATTATTTGGTGATGGATAAATTTTTAATTAAAAAATAGTTTTTAATCATTATCAACATAACCTACTGCTATATCTCTTACTCTAATAAAATCTAGTTGTCATATTTCTTTGATTGACAAGAATTATTTATAATTTATTTTATAATCTTTTTTTACTTAAATTTCACTCTATAACAGAAAACAATGCATTCTTAAATTTCGAGAATTATAAAATTATTATGAAATTTAAAAGAATACTTATACTCTCAGTAATAGTTATAATATTAAACGTGCAACCTTCATTAGGAGAAACTAAAATGTCAAAAGTTTTGATTATCGGTTTGGATGGAGCAACATTTGACATAATTTTACCTTGGGTAAAAGAAGGTAAACTGCCTAATTTTGAAAAACTTATAAATGAAGGATCTTACGGGAATTTAACATCAACATTACCAACTATTTCGCCTGTTGCTTGGTCTTCTTTTGCTACTGGTGTTAATCCTGGAAAACATGGAATATTCGGATTTTTAACAGACTATGAATCATCTCCTGTTACAAGAATAGACATAAAATCAAAATCTTTTTGGGAAATAGCTAGTGAAAATGGTAAGAGAGTTATTATAATGAATGCTCCAATGACTTACCCTCCAGAAGAGATTAATGGTATCATAATTTCAGGTTATGAGTCTCCTGAAAAAGAAATTTTTACATACCCTGAAAATCTCACAGAAGAACTTAATATCAAAGACTATAAAATAGAAGCTTTGGATAAAAGGTTTAAACCAGGAGATGAGGATGAGCTTCTTAAGAAATTAAATTATACTGAAGAAAAAAGAGAAG
>Ga0315277_10002749_pt1 | contig 24247 bp, 26 predicted proteins | sample YL17G05_15_MG_FD_203695 | JGI IMG/M metagenome (GOLD analysis project Ga0315277, IMG submission 203695) | Sediment microbial communities from Yellowstone Lake, YNP, Wyoming, USA - YL17G05_15 | ecosystem: Environmental > Aquatic > Freshwater > Lake > Sediment | place: USA: Wyoming | collected... | reverse complement strand
TCCTCCGTCAGAGCCCTGCCTGTGCGGACGGGTGCGACACGTACACGCCGAGCTGCGCTCCCGGGGGTTCCACCTGAGGCAGTCTGCGAAGGCCGTAGGCCTTCCCGGAGCCCGTTCGAAACTTCAGCAAAGACCCCGATTCTCGCAATATCTGCGTGTGCCCGACCTTTCGACGCATGCAGCCTGCAGTCCTTCCCGAGCGTATGCACCATGCCTGCTACTGGCGGCCATTACAGGATATTCCCGCCCCCCATGTTCGCCGGGCGGACCTGTCCCATCTCATGTTCACCAGGCGGACAGAGCGAAAGCCTCACGTCAGGCACGTGGACATAGCCGGTGGTCGATGTCCGCCAGCCGGACGCCCAGGGCGTCGTGTCCGCCAGGCGGACAGAGCCGAGACCTCACGTCAGGCACATGGACATGGCCGGTGGTCGATGTCCGCCAGCCGGACGCACCCGCGACTGCCAGGTGTCACTCCGCCACAAACGACCAGTCCAATTTCTCGCCCATCCTGGCGACGACTCCCTTGAGTATCTTCAATGCCCCGACAGCGTCATTTATGTCTCCCACCTCGACGGGCGAATGCGAGTACCGCCTGGGCAGCGTGATCACGCCGCAAGGGATTCCCTCGCGAACCAGCCTGATGGCTGTTGCGTCCGTGTTGCCTCCCGGGAACGCTGTCGCCTGGTACTTGACCCTCTCACGCTGGGCGGTCTCCACCAGGAACTTCTTCATAGATGGGATTACCAAAAACCCACGCCCGCCAGCGCCGCTCAGCCACTGGAACACTGGGCCGAGCCCGATCCCGACCGGCAGCTCCTTCTGGAAGTCTACGTCAGGCGTGTCGCCGCAGGGCATGGTATCAAGCGCGATCGCGAAATCCGGGTTGACCCTGAATGCCGCCACAGTTGCGCCCTTCAGCCCCACTTCCTCCTGCACGGTCACGACGCCGACCAGCTTGCCGGCAGGGGGATTTGCCTGGCGCATGAGCTCGAGCAGCACAGCGCACCCAAGCCTGTCGTCAACGGCCTTCCCGCAGAACCTGTCGCCATTTGTGAAGAACTCGAGGGGGCTGTTGTATGCAACGCGGGTGCTGATGTCGATGCCCATCTGGAGCACTTCCTCGCGGCTTTGCGCTCCGACATCTATGTACAGGTCCGCCGCCCTCTTGACTTCTGTTCGCTCCTTTTCTGTCTGGAGATGTCCTGCCTTGACGCCGATGACGCCCAGGTGGCCCCCGACCCACACCTTCCTGCCGACAAGTAGCAGATCAAGGGTTCCACCGATCTTCTCCAGCCGCAGAAAACCATCTTTCTCAATACTGCGGACAATCGCACCAATCTCGTCGGAGTGCGCCGCAACCATTGCCACAGGCCCTGGTTTTCCGCTGTCCTTAACGGCAAAGACGTTCCCCATGGAGTCCACGTGTACATCGCTCGAGACCGTGCTAAGTTCCCTCTTCATGTACCTGACGACATCTTCCTCGGCACCGGACACACAATGGAAAGAAGTAAGCTCCTTTAGTAGTGCCTTCAGAGTCTCTTTCAAGAGACCAGCCTCCCGAGTGAGCGTAGTTTGAGTAGTGGAATTGGCCCCCAGTTCAGTTTTTCCCTTTCCAGATATGCTGACACTTAACGAAAGGCGCGCCGCGCGGGCGAACTCCGTCGAGCACGCCTCGCATCATTCGAGAGACTCTGCGGAATACTTGCCTTAGAATGGCTTTACCAGAATATGGAACGCGGTGAGCACATGAGCAGGCGTATCGGCACACTGGTGGTCCTGAGTGCGCTGCTCCTCGTCCTTCCGGCCGAGGCTATGGCGGCGCATTTTGCCTACAGGCCCCTTGCTAAAGGCGCGGTCGGCGAGGACGTCGAGGAACTCGAATGGATGCTCCAGACGCTTGGGCACTACGCCGGTCAAGTGGACGGGATCTACGGCCCGATGCTGGAAGCCGCCGTCAAGGGGCTCGAGAAGCAGTACGGCCTACCCCAGACCGGAAAGGTCGAGGGCCGGTTGCTGGAGATGTTGGAGAATCTCTGGAGCGTCTTCGTCTCAGGGGAATTCGAGATCCATGACGTAGATCCGGACTGTGTCATCAAGCCAGGCACGAAGGTGCAGCTTGCGGCGTACACTGTCAGGCGAGGAGACACGCTGACGGCCATAGCGCGGCGGCACAACACCCGCGCACAGGCACTGGCCCGGCTGAACAACCTCAAATCGCCCGACCGGATATGGGCGGGCCAGGTGATTTATGTTCTGAAGTGCGACTAGTATTGCGCCCCCAGTGCAGGGGATAGGAGAGAGACCGGCGAATCCGGACGTCTAAGACAAGATGCCCGGTACTCGCCGGTCAAAGCTATTTGGGGTGGGGTGCACTTGCACGGATGGACACTCCTTTCCAGTAAGCCTCTTTCCGCCTACGAGCTTCTCAGCCTCGAAGAACGCACGATGCGCAACAACTTCACGGGCGCGGTAATCCCCTTCATCGTGGTTCACCTCGATGACTGGGTGAACGTTGTCGCTGTCACCCGCGATGGCAGGATCCTGTTTGTGGAACAGGCCAGACCTGGCACAGATTCGGTTACCCTCGAGATCGTTGGGGGCACGATAGACCCGGGCGAATCACCCGAAGATGCCGCCCGTCGGGAACTCCGCGAAGAGACGGGCTACGTTACGGATCGCATGATCAGCCTCGGCAAAGTGGCCGTGAATCCCGCGCTGCAAAACAACTGGTGCCATTTCTTCCTTGCCCCGGAGGCCCATAAAGCCGGCGAGCCGCAACTTGACCCGGGTGAGGACATCGTCTCGCGGCTCATGACGATCGCAGAAGTGCATGCAGCGGTTGAGTCGGGCGCTTTCGTCCACTCGCTCGGGATGCTCGGGTTCTACAAGGCTCTCAGGATGCTCGGCCTTGACGTGCCAGCCGCCAGGAGCTAATCTGTTGACAAGACCTCATTCCGGCAACGCAACGGCATCACAGATTCCCGGTCCGGCTTTGAAGCAAACACTATCCGGCGGGGGCGAAACAGTGGACGGACTTGGCCCGACTATCCTCACCGAAGATCAGATAAAAGCGCGGGTTTGCGAACTGGGTAACGAGATCACGAAAGACTACAGGAACACCCCGTTTGTCGCCATCGGCATCCTGAAAGGCGCCTTCCTCTTCCTGGGAGACCTCGCCAAGCACATAGACACCGAGATGTCTTTTGACTTCATGGCGACGTCGAGCTACGGCCGCGGGACGTCAAGTTCCGGCGAGGTGCGGATCATCAAGGATCTGGATGAGAGCATCGAGGGCAGGCACGTCCTGGTCGTCGAAGACATAGTGGACACGGGCTTGACGCTCAACTACCTGCTTGAGATGCTTCGCAAGCGCGGCCCGGCGTCGCTCAAGGTCTGTTGTCTCCTGGACAAGCCTTCGCGGCGGAAGGTGCCGGTCAGACTGGATTACGTAGGGTTCGAGATCCCGGACGTGTTCGTCGTGGGATACGGCCTGGACTGTGCTGAGATATACCGCAACCTGCCCTACATCGCGTCCATCAAGACGGAGAACTCGGGTAAGGGGCAGAACTCGGGGCGTTAACAGGATAGATTCGCCGCAGGCAGCAAAGGGGCTGTGAGAGTTGGCGCAGGAGCAGGAAGAGGTCATCTTGCTGGACTTTGGGGCCCAATATAGCCAGTTGATCGCGCGCAGAGTCCGCGAGGCCGCAGTGTACTGCGAGATACTGCCCTTCGATGCCCGGCTTGACGAGATCAAGGGAAAGAACCCCAAAGGCATCATCTTCACGGGTGGCCCGGCCAGCGTCTATGCCGAAAACGCTCCCGTCTGCGACCCCGCCATTTTCGACCTTGGCGTCCCCATCCTGGGCATATGTTACGGCATGCAGCTCATGGCTCTCGTGCTGGGCGGCACGGTAAGCCGCGCGGAGCAACGGGAATACGGTAGGGCCATGATGGACATCACGGACCACGAAGACCTGTTCGCGGGCGTGGAGACTACAACCCAGTGCTGGATGAGCCACGGCGATTACGTCACGGCTGCCCCGGCAGGCTTCACGACTCTTGCACGCACAGCGAACTCCCCAGTCGCCGCCATGGCGGACCGGCGGAGGAAGCTCTTCGGAGTGCAGTTTCACCCAGAAGTGGTTCACACCACCGGAGGCATCAAAGTACTCAGGAACTTCCTTTACAAGATCTGCGAGTGCAAAGGCACCTGGAACACGGGCTCCTTCATCGAGGCCACCGTGCGCGATATCCGGCAGAAGGCCGGCGATGGGCAGGTGGTCTGCGGGCTGAGCGGCGGCGTCGATTCGTCAACCTGCGCAGTCCTCACGTACCGCGCGATAGGTGACCGGCTCACCAGCATATTCGTGGATCACGGGCTCCTCCGCAAGAACGAGGCGAAGCAGGTCGTTGCCACTCTCACAAGGCTCGGCATGAAACTCGTACATGTCGATGCGTCGGACCGCTTCCTGGCGAAATTGGCCGGGGTCACAGACCCGGAGCGAAAGCGCAAGATCATCGGCGAAGAGTTCATCCGCGTTTTCGAAGAACAGGCGTCCCGCGTGGGGGCGGAGTCCCTGGTGCAGGGTACTCTCTACCCTGACGTCATCGAGAGCGGGACCAGGACCGCGGCCACGATCAAGACCCACCACAATGTCGGCGGCCTTCCCAAGGATATGCGCCTCAAACTGATTGAGCCGCTCAGGGACCTTTTCAAGGATGAGGTGCGCGCAGTCGGGCGCGCGCTAGGCCTACCGGAGGAGATCACCGGGCGGCACCCATTCCCTGGGCCGGGCCTGGGCATCCGCGTGCTCGGTGAGATCACCAGGGAACGCCTGGATGTGCTGCGGGAGGCGGATGCCATCACCGTGGAGGAAGTCCGGCGCGCGGGCATGTATGACCAGATCTGGCAGCTGTTCGCCGTGCTGCTGCCGGTGAACACGGTCGGCGTGATGGGCGATGAGAGGACATACGCGAACGCCATCGCCATACGCGCCGTGACCAGCGAGGATGCGATGACTGCGGACTGGGCGCGGCTGCCCTACGAGTTGCTTGAGCGCATATCCAACCGCATCGTGAACGAGGTCAAGGGCGTGAACCGGGTGGTTTACGACATCACCAGTAAGCCCCCTGGCACCATCGAATGGGAATGACGGGGCAGAGGGGTACGCCCAGGTAAAACCGCTTTTTTGCTCTCTCAAAGGTGGCTACGATTTCTGGCCAGCAGGGGCTACATCGTAGCCATGTGTTCTTGTCATCAACGCATGCCCAGTCTGATCCAGGTTCACGCATGCCGGCCACATTCTAATGAGGGTTGGGGCAAATCATGGCTGCTAGATGTGTTAATTCCCTCGACCTTTTCCAACATGTAGCAGGAAAAAGACCTGCGGGTCTAGAATGGAAAACAACACTGCCGGATGCTTTTTCGAGGGGGTATCGTATGATGGCCAAAAACAAGGACTCCCTAGTGATGGTGCTCTTGGTTTTGGCAACGGTAGGTATCATTGTCGCTTCTGGCCGAGTCTCAAACCCTATCCAAGCGGCTCCTCCGTCAAGGCTGCACTCCTGGCGCCTCCAAGGAGAGGGCATTGACTTGGCATTCCAAAACATGCGCAACCTCGGCTCCGAGCATGAGACCGTCGAGCAGAAAGTAGTAGACAAAACTGGGCACGAAATTATCAGGATTCTGCCGGGACGGATGAGATACGGCCCAATCGAGCTGACCAGGGGAACTTCTGGAAATATGGAGCTGAGTCAGTGGCGAACGCTGGTTGAGCTCGGAACGATGGATTCCGCCAGAAGAACCCTGACACTATCTTTGTATGATCCGGAGGGGGCCATCATCGCCCAGTGGCAGCTGCTCAATGCCTGGCCGACCAAACTCAAGATAAACCCCTATCCCGCGGAGGGTACAATTGAAGTCATGAGCCCAGACGGCGCGGTGGAAGTCCTGACTCTGGTCTGTGAGGGCATCGTACGGCTGGAGCCGCACTAAAACCAGCTTTCGGTCTCAGGTCAAGAAGCGCAGGTAGGATCAGCGATAAGGCAAGACCCAGGTGGTCACGATTTCCGGGGAAAGCCGGGAAGTCGTGACCGCTTAGTTATGCGGCCCTAGAAGAACTGCAGCAAGATGGGCGGCCCAGTCCAGGTAGTTCAGGATTGGAGAATCCCTTCACGTTGGATTGTCTATCCTGGCTCGGCGCACTGCCGCCTTGCGGATGTGGCCAGAGGGGGATCATCCTGATAGCATTGTCGTTAATCATGCACGCTTACGGGGAAGCGCTATGCCCTTGAAGTACTGGGAACACCCGCCAGAGCAGAACGGTCTATCCAGTGAGTGATGGTAATCCTACAAAGAACCATGAAGAAGGTGCGCACAGTGTCCCGTTCCAGACGGCTGATCGCGTTCGGCGTGGCGCTCCTACTCACTTTCCCTGTCGTCTTGGTCGGTTGCTCGGGGAAGACTGCGCAACAGCCGTCGCAAGGGCCATCTGCTTCGCCACAACAACCCACACGGCCAGACGTACAGAAGCCGGTCTCCCAACGAACGGATCCGGCACAACCGGGCTCACCTGTCTCAGGCTTTGCCGCCTACGAAGGAGTTCCCGTCACGGTCGTTCCCGCAGTCAAGCCATACAAAGTGGCGAGCGATCTGGGGAATGTCAGCAACCGAAACACGTTTCGGCTGTCCAGCGCTGCCATGGAACTTCTGAGCAAGAACGGGTTTGTGGTAGTGCCAAACGATCATCTGAAGGAATTCTTTTGGCTATATGAAGAGAACAGGTACATGCCGCTACCGAGCCTTGTGACGACAGACTCCATGCTCCACAACTACCACCTGTTCTTCTCCCACCTGCTGCGCATGATCGAGACGGAGAAGCTCATCCCCGAACTGAAGACGCTTAGCAGCGCTATGATGGCGGACTCGCAGAAGATCATGAACACCGTCAAGGGCACGGGCTGGGGAAACGCCGCTAGGCGGAACACCGGCTTTTTCGCCGTGGGCAGTAAGCTTCTGGATCCCGGCGCGCCTATCCCCACAGAGGTCAAGAACGAGGTCGAGAAAGAACTTGCCCTGATCGGCAGGCACGAGCAGATCACGCTATCGCCTTTGATGAATACCGGTGGCTCCACAGATATCCTGGAGGGGTACAAAGAGGACTACACCCAGTACATACCGCGTGGCCATTACGACAGGACCTTTGCGCTCAAATCATATTTCCAGGCGATGATGTGGTATGGCAGGCTCACCTTCCGTCTCAAGAACGAGGACGAGACGAAATCGGCTGTGCTGATGACGCTGGCGCTCGGTAGAGAAAGCAGCACCTTTGGCAGCTGGGACAGGATATATGAGCCCACGAGTTTCCTCGTGGGCAAGAGCGACGACATCTCGCCGATTGAGATCAGGAGACTGCTCGATGATTCCTATGGCGCCGGGGTAAGCCTGAAGGAACTGATCGACGACCAGGCCAACAACGGTACCAGGTGGAAGGCCTTCCTGGATGCTGTCCACACGCTGGAGCCGCCCGCGATCAACTCCATGCTCATCTTTGATGAGACTATCCAACCCGACCGGGAGAAGGAAATCAAGGGATTTCGCTTCATGGGTCAGAGGTTTACCATCGATGCCTCGATATTTCAGAGGCTGATATATCGTGAGGTCAAGGAAAACGACTCGGGTCAGAGACGGATGTTGCCCAACGGACTGGATATCCCCGCTGTGTTTGGATCCAAAGAAGCCTATGGCATCCTGGAGTCGATGGGTGAGACCAAGTACCAGAGCTATCCCGAGAACCTCGCCAGGATGAAGGCCTATGTTGCTGGCCTGGATGAGAAGACCTGGACCCAGAACCTGTACTGGGGCTGGATATATACGCTCTTGCCCCTGGTCGAGGAAAAGCCGGAGGGCTACCCGTCATTCATGCGTAACTCGGCCTGGGACAGGAAGGACCTCAGCACATTCCTGGGTAGCTGGGCGGAGCTGAAGCATGACACAATCCTGTACGCCAAGCCGGTCTATGCGGACGCGGGTGGCGGAGGCGACATGGTCGATGATCGCGGGTACGTAGAACCAAACCCGCATCTCTATGGCAGGCTGGCTTCGCTGGCGAAGATGACACGCGAAGGACTGAAGTCCAGACAACTCCTAAACGAGAGGGATGAGACTAGCCTACAGAGGCTCGAACAACTCGCCATCTTCTTGAAGGAGATATCCGAGAAAGAGCTGAACGGTGCACCTCTATCCGGCGCCGATTACGACCTCATTCGCTCCTATGGCGCGCAAATTGAGCATTTCTGGCTTGAAGCCCTGCACGACGAGGGAATCGATCACCGTTCACAGTCCTTTGATCAACCGGCCGCGATCATTGCGGATGTTGCCACAGACCGGAACGGACAGGTGCTGGAGGTGGCGACGGGACATATCTTCGAGATCTACGCCGTGGTGCCGGTGGAAGGCAGCCTCAGGATCGCGAGAGGTGGGGTGTACTCCTATTACGAGTTCGGATGGCCCATAAACGACCGCCTGACGGATGCCAAGTGGCGCGGGATGCTCAATGATGGACAGACCCCGCCGCTGCCCGGTTGGACCAGCGCTTACATGGCGCCCGCCCAGTGAGAAGTTTGAGGACACAGCATGCTATATCGCTGCTGACCGCGCTGGCAATCTGCTTGATCTGTGCCGGATACGCGCCGGTCAATCATGTACCTGTGCTATCGATAGAATCCAGACCGGTCAAGACGCGCGACTTCGATCTAGACACAGATGGGACTACTGAGCACTATCTTCTCCAGGATGGTCGCATTGGGGTTGCCGTTGGCTCTAGAAAGATCTGGCGATCACCCGGAGAGTGGTGGGTAGACGATTTCATCCTGGGGGACGTGACTGGCGATGCGGTCCCTGACCTGATCATCTCGGTCTGGAAGGCGGGCAGCTTCGGCAGAGATAAGCCCTTCTGGGTCGGTGGGGAAGACAGCAGGGTAAAGAACCACCTCTTCATTTTCGACCTGGTAGGTGGCTCCTTCAAGCCTGTCTGGCAGTCATCCGACCTCGACCGGCCGAACCATGGACTGTCCCTGGAGGACGTGGAAGGCGACGGCCTTAATGAGTTGATCGCTTTGGAGGGCGACTACGACGACTCCACCGTTCAGCAGACTACTGTGTGGCGCTGGAACGGCTGGGGATTCTCCATGGTGTCACTCAGTACGAGAACACCCCCAGGTATCTCTGTACAGGCCCGTCAACCATCTGAACTTCCCAGCGGGCACATCCGCTTTCTTGACGAAGCCCAGGATCTCTGTGTAGAAGTTGAGGGCCTTGGCCTGGTTCGCTTTGCCAGGTGATACACTGTAGTCCCGTCGGGCAATAGTTCCGGCCCACTTCGGATTTCGTACGCCATGGACTTCCAGAACCTTATCGCGCCAGGATTGTTGACCTGGACTCCTGAGTGTATTTGCTTTATGCTCTTGTTCTTGGTAATCTCCTCTTCGACCAGCTCAACGACCTGTCGCCCGATCCCTTTGCTCCTATACGCCTTAGCTATCATGAGCAAGTTGAGAAAGGCCTTATCACTGTCAGCACCTGTCATTTGCGGGACATAGTCGACCGCGCCCACCATGCATCCGGTTGCAGCATAAATGCCGCAGTATATGCCGCCTACGCTTCTCGAGTGCTCGAGATCAGCCCTGACCATGTCCATTGATGCATTGGGTGCCGGACCTAACGACAGGAAGTCCTCGCACTGGCGGTATACCTCCAGGATAGCGGCAGCGTCCCGTTCGCCCACGGGTTTGACTATGAAAGTACCACCTTGGAGCAGACCGAGCACACGCGTCCTCCGAAGCGCTATCTCATCACCCTGAAGTGTCGCCCGACTCATCCCCGTGAAAGGAAGTCTAACTGTTTTCACTCCTGCGAGTGTGACTACAACCATAACACCTTCGCCAATTCTTCTGCGATACCTGCTGCGAAATCTTGTGATCAAGCGAGCTCGAACGCGTGCGACAGAGCCTTGCTGAGGTCAGTCTCGATGGACCTTTAACGCGAACACGCCAACTCCGCGCCTGACTGTCATTCCGGCGAGTTCGGACTCGCTTTGCGCTGCGATTCTGCTATGCTATTAGGGATTGACTGAGCCGAATTCCCTGGATACAGGGAAACGGGGGACCCAAACTACCTGGGGTGCATCCTGCAGTGCAGGAAGGGAACCTTTTCTCCCTAACCCGGCAGCTAACCTCGTAGGCTTGAAAGGGATGAAAACCGTGTTGCCCATACTTGGTTTTGTTCTGGAGAGCCTTTTGCCTGGAGGGGCTCGTTTTTGTTTCCTCTGGAGGCGCCTCGGATGCTGAGGAGCTTGAGGTCCCGCATAATGGCTGCCTATGCAGCACTCGTTCTGATAGCAAGCATCGCCGGAATCTGGGCCATCTACAACCTTGTCTCGCTTTCCGGCGTGCTGGGGACGGTGCTCTCCGAGAACTACCGGAGCGTCATCGCCGCCGAGAACATGATCGAGGAACTCGAGCGGCATGACAGCGCCATTCTCACTGCCCTCACAGGCGACGTGGCTACATTCGAGCAGATGTATGCCATGCATGGTGTCGAGTTCGCCAAGTGGCTGGGCAGGGCCGAAGACAACATCACCATCCAGCAGGAGCGGCAGTATGTTGATGCGATCGCCTCGCAGTACCAGGAATACCGGAAGGTGGCGGGTACGGTCCGGGATCTGGTAGTCTCAGGCGATATGGCCCGCGCGAAACAAGTGTACAAGGATTCGAGCTTACCGCTTCTTATGAGCATCCGGGCGCAGTGCAAGTCCCTGTTGGACGTGAACCAGCAGAATATGTACGGCGCCAACAACAAGGCGGCATCGTCGGCTTCCAGGGCCATCGTCTCCACAGCAGCGTTCTCCGTGGGCGGCCTCGTGCTGGGCCTCCTCCTCAGTTTGAACGTTTCCGGGGTTATCGTCAGGCCCATCCGGCGCCTGACCGGCTTTGTGAACCAGATCGCAGAGGGCCAGCTCGAGGAGCCGGTCCGGGTTGAGGCGGAAGGGGAGATCCAGGATCTGGCCGATAGGGTCGATATCATGCGCCAGCGGCTGCACGACTATGCCCAGACGAACGTAGCCAAGATTGTCTCCGAGCAGAAGAGAATTGAGGCGATCATGAGGAGTATCCATGATCCTATCATCGTCACCGACTCGGAATACAGGCTGGCGTTGGTCAACTCTGCGGCGGAGCAGGTGTTCGGTATCGACGAACATACGGTGTTGGGTCGCCACATCCTTGAGTCCATCCGGGATGACCGCCTGTTTTCGCTGGTGAAGCAAGCGCTTGGCGAAGGTGCGCCCAGCCCTTCAAGCGATGTCATCTCTCTGGCCGTCGGGGCACAGAAACGGGCCTTCGATGTAGATGTCGAGCCTGTAACGTCTGCGGGAGGCACGACACTGGGAGCTGTCCTGGTGCTGAAGGACATCACGCATTTCCGCGAAATCGACGAGATGAAGTCCAAGCTGGTATCTATGGTTTCGCACGAGTTCCGGACTCCGCTGACCTCCATCACAATGGCGGCCGCGCTCCTGCTGGAAGGACAGCCTTTTGCCGAGGGTTCAGATGAGTTGAAGCTCCTGACTGCCATCAGAGAAGACGCCCAGCGGCTTGGTAGACTCGTGGGTGAACTGCTGGATTTCTCGAAGATGGAATCAGGCAAGATCGATCTGCAATTCGCTCCGGTGCCGGCCGGCGCAGCTCTGGAAGCTGCTGTTCGGCCATTCGCCACGCAGGCAGACGAAAAAGGCGTCAAGATCATCGTGGACATACCCAAAGACCTGCCGGAAGTGCTGGTGGACGCGGACAAGGTCACCTGGGTCCTCTCTAACCTCATCGGCAACGCGCTCCGGTACACGGACGCCGGCGGGGAAATCCGGCTTTCGGCTATCCGGGACGATGGAATGCTGGTCGTTCATTGCCAGGATACCGGCACAGGAATTCCCCTTGAGCAACAGTCTCGCCTATTCCTGCCCTTCGTGCAGTTGCCGGGGAGGCCTGACCATCCCGCCGGAGGTGCGGGGCTTGGCCTGGCGATCTCGAAGGAAATCGTAGAGGCGCATGGCGGGAGAATCTGGGTCGAGAGCGAGCCGGGAAAAGGCAGTGTGTTCAGCTTTTCTCTGCCTATTGTCCAGCCGCGAGGCGCGAAAGGGTGATATCCGGTGCCGACTGTTCTGGTCATTGAAGACGAGCAGAACATCTTGATGTCGTTGAGGCTCTGTCTTCAGAGAGTAGGGTACAGAGTGCTCACGTCGGTCGCCGGTGCGCCGGGGATTGAGATCGCGCTGAAGGAACACCCCGACCTCATCCTGTTGGACCTGTTGCTACCGGATATGCACGGTACTCTGGTGTGCAAGGCGCTGAAAGACAACCCGACGACGCATGACATCCCGGTCGTCGTGTTGAGCGCATACTCAGAGAAGCCGCTTGTGGACGCAGCGCTCGCGGCCGGGGCGTCGGAATACTTGACCAAGCCATTCGACCCATCTGCCCTGAAGCAGGTGGTCGGTAAATATACAAGATAGGTCTGAGGAGGCAAAGAGCATGCCAAGAGTTCTGGTGGTGGATGATGACAACAACATACGGCTCACTGTCACCAGGTGCCTGGCCGACGCGGGGCATACAGTAGACGCTGCAGTGGACGGCCATCATGCGCTGGACAAGATGTCGGAGAGCGATTAGGATGTTGTCCTGCTGGACATGAAGCTCCCCGACATTGACGGGCTTGAGATCCTGAGGCGGGCACAGGGCAGGCCGGCGGCCTTCGTGATGATAACCGGCTACGGCACGGTCGAGACCGCCGTTGAGGCCATGAAACTCGGGGCAGTCGATTACTTGCGGAAGCCTTTCACGCCGGACGAAATCCGGGCAGTCGTGGCGGCGGTGGCGGAAAGGTTCCGGATCCGCGCTGAAGACGCGTCCAGGAGCTTCGAGGAATGCCTGGAATATGCCAAGCGCCTGATCACGGAACAGAAATGGGACGATGCCGACGGGTACCTGAGGAAGGCAATCACCATGGAGCCCAGGAAGCCCGAGCCGTACAACCTGATCGGCGTCATGCTCGAGATGCAGGGTGACAAGATCGAGGCTCTCAAGATGTACAGGGCGGCGCTCGGAGTGGACCCAACATACCCGCCGGCGAAGGCCAATATTGACAGGGCAGTACAGTTCCGGTATACACGAGACGGCATAGACATGGGCGTCAGGCAACAGCCAAAAGCCTGATCACGCTGCGGAGGTATCCCCATTTGTACATCGTCATAGTGGGTTGCGGGTCTGTCGGCTCGGAACTAGCGACCGGGCTCTCATCGGAAGGCCATAACGTAGTTGTCGTGGATAGCGATCCCTCTTCCTTTGAGAGGCTCGGAGCCGCTTTCGATGGCATCACCGTGCTCGGCGACGGGACTGATACTTCCACGCTGGGGGAAGCCGGCGCGGATCGAGCAGATGCGGTCGCCGCGGTGACAAGTGACGACAACACAAACATCACTGTTGCGCAGGTTGCCTCCATTGTGCTTGGAGTGCCCAAGGTCGTTGCCCGCGTGTTTGAGCCCCAGCGTGAGGCGGTATTCAAGGAGTTTGGCCTGGCGACGGTGTGCCCGACACTGGCCGGCGTCGGCGAAATCCGGACATTCCTGCTATCCGGAGTGTTGAACAAGCGAATTGGCCTGGGTGCAGGCGAGGTGGCCATATACGACCTTCCGGTTGGGGCGAATCTCGCGGGCAGATCTGTCGAGAGTATCGAGGTTCCCGGGAAGATCCGGGTTGCCGCCATAGTCCATAACGGGACAGCCATCGTTCCTCTGCCCGCATCCGCCGTCGAGCAGGGCGATCTTCTCACGCTGGCCGTGCGGGTGGACACCATCCCGCTGCTCCGCTCGCTGGTCTTGGAGGGGGATGAAGGGCGTTGAGAGTGCTGATAGTGGGAGCCGGTGATATCGGCTACTACCTGGCAAAGATGCTCAGTGCCGCGGGGCATCAAGTCAGCGTTCTCGAGCAGGACGAGCAGATATGCCACTCGGTCGCGGCAAGCATGGATGTTCTCGTCGTTCACGGAGATGGAAGCAAGATGCGCGACCTGGCAGACGCAGGTGCGGATCAGGCGGATGTCGTCGCAGCGGTTACAGGCAAGGACGCCGATAACCTTGTCATATGCCAGCTCGCGAAACGACGCTTCAAGGTGCCTCGCACCGTTGCCCGTGTGCACAACCCGAATAACGAGCAGGTGTTCAGGCAGCTCGGCGTGGACATGGTCGTGAGCAGCACCTCCATCATTGCGAGGTTCATAGAGCAGCGCGTCACATCTGAAGAGGTGAAGGCGGTCCTCGCGCTGGAGCGCGGCAACATGTTTCTTGTCGAGGTAACTGTGGGGTCCGATTCGCGTGTCGCGTACCATTCTATCCAGGACCTGAAAGAAGTGCTGCCCGAGGACGGCATAATCGTGTCGGTGATACGAGGCGAGCAGGCGATAGTCCCGCGTGGGGGCACGGTTCTCCAGCCTAGAGACGACGTGCTGGTCCTCACCTCGGAAACGGGCAGGCATCAGGTAGAAAAGGTCTTTGCCGAGACGAAGAATGGCGGGAACAGCCATGCCAGGTAAGCAGCGCCGCCAAGAACGGTATGACGAGGTCAGGCCTGCTGCGACTGGAATGCTGGCGGAGATTGTGGCTGCGTCGATCCTGTTGGGACTGTGCATGATCGCCGCGCTGGTCGCGAAGCTGGTGCTATGACATGCTCCAGAAACGAACTATTGAAGACCTGAAAAACATGATGTACTACGGCGGCTACGTGGTTGCAGCCACAGGTGTGCTGCAGCTGGTTCCGGTGATCACCGGCGTCATCTTCGGCGAGTGGAGCGCTGTGCTGGACTTCGCCATCGGGATGGCGTTGACCATGACCGTGGGCTTTGCTCTGATACTTGCCGGGACCCGGGGCAGGCTCAACTGGGCAGTCGGCATGGGCGCCGTTGCGGTGTCATGGTTTGTAGCCATGCTGGGTTCTGCCGTCCCGTACTACCTGAGCGGGCATTACCTTTCATACCTTGACGCCTGTTTTGACGTGATGAGCGGCTTCACCACGACTGGCCTCGTCCTGCTCCAGGACCTTGACCACGTCAGCAACGCCATAAACATGTGGCGTCACCTGCTTACCTTTGTGGGTGGCCAGGGCATGGTGGTTATGGCGCTCACCCTCCTGACCAGGAGCAACCCGGGAAGCGCCATGCTCTACATTGGGGAAGCAAAGGACGAGCGGCTTCTGCCGAACGTGCTGCAGACTGCCCGCGCCATATGGGTTATCAGCCTGGCGTTTCTCGGGGCAGGCACGTTGACGCTGTGGATACTCGGCATGCTGGCGGGGCTCTCTCCGGTGACGGCCTTCCTTGAGGGGCTCTGGGTGTACATGGCGGCGTGGAGCACAGGGGGCTTCGCGCCACACACGCAAAACATACTGTACTACCACAACGCCTCCTATGAGATTGCGACACTGGTATTCTGTATCATTGGGTCGTTCAACTTCGGTATCCACTATGCCGCATGGAGCGGTCGCCTGAGGGAGCTGTACAAGAACATCGAGATACAGGCCTTCAGTTTCACGATGATCTCCCTCACCGCTCTGGCGTCGCTTGCCTTCGGCAAGACGCTTTACGTCAATGTTGTGGACCTATTCCGCCGGGGCGTGTATCACGTCGTTTCCGCGCATACCACAACTGGTTTCATGACCGTTTACCCGGCTGAGGTATCTGGTTTTTGGCCCCTACCGGTCGGTACGGTGCTCATCATTGCGATGCTTCTGGGGGGAAGCGCCACGTCGACTGCCGGCGGCATCAAGGCTTTCAGGGTCGGGATTGTGTTCAAGTCGCTCGTACTCGAGGTACGCCGGCTGCTCGCGCCTCAAGGCGCCATCATCGTGGAGAAGTACCACTACCACCGTGAGCGGACGCTGGAGGAGAGGACAGCGCGTCTTGCGCTGATTGTGGCAGTGCTGTACCTTGCGACGTTCGGCGTGCTTACGCTAGCCAATCACCTTGCGGGCTACCGGTTGGACATGGCCGCGTTTGAAGCCGCCTCGGTGTCCGGCAACGTCGGGCTTTCCAGCGGCCTTACATCTGCGTCCATGCCCTGGTACCTGAAGGTCTTCTTCATCATCGGGATGTGGGCCGGCCGCATGGAGTTCATGACACTCCTTGTGACTGTGGGACTGGTCCTTTCTCTCGTCAGGGGCAGGTGACGCTCGGGTGAGTCTCTCAAGGATGCTGCGGGTAATCCTGGTGGTGATGGCGGCTCTGGCCGTGATACCGGTGCAACCCGCCGTCGCCGCGCCTTTGACCGTTACGGTCACTGAGCTGGTCACCAATCCCAAAGCCTACGATCGACAGACCGTCGTGCTGGAGGGCGAATGCATAGGTAGTATCATGCAGCGCGGGTCGTTTTCATGGCTGAGCGTCAACGATGGCTCCTCGGCCATCGGCGTCGTGGCACCCGGCGACACAGCAAGCCCGATCAAGACTCTGGGCAACTGGAAGCAGAGCGGCGACCGGCTGCGCATCACCGGTCTTGTCCTCGTTGCCTCTGAGGCTTATGGTGGCGAGACCCTCGTTGAGGCGACCAATCTCGAAGTGACCGGTAGGGGAACTCCGCGGGAACACCCAATCGCACCGGAGCGGATTGCTCTTGCTGTGGTGTCAGTGCTGCTGGCCGCGGTCACGGGGCTCTTTACTGTGCGGCGCTATGGACGGCTTTAGGAGCCAGAAGCGCCGTTTCCTGGACGGCCCCTTTCACCAGGCTGTGTATCCTCCGTCGACATAGAGGTTCTGGCCCGTGACGAAACTTGATGCGCGGCTGGCGAAGAAAATCGCTGCTCCGACCACTTCCTGTGGATCGGCGAAGCGCTTGAGGGCGTGCCTGTTCTTCAGCGTCTGGTATAACTCGGGCGTCTCCTGTATCGACTCGGTCATCTCGGTACGCACAAACCCGGGCGCGATAGTGTTGACCAGTATCCCGTATTTCGCCCATTCGCAGGCCAGGGCGCGGGTGAGAATCATCACGCCGCCCTTCGAAGCGTGATACACTGAGGCGCCGATTTCGCTCCCGGCGATCCCAAAGATACTGCCTATGTTGATTATCCTTCCGCCACGCCCCTGGCGAATCATCACTCTGGCGGCAGCCTGGGACGCGAAGAACAACCCCCGGAGGTTCACGCTGAGGACGCGGTCCCATTCTTTCTCCGTCGTGTCCTCTGCGGGTGCCACGGTCGCAACGCCCGCGTTGTTGACGAGAATATCCAGCCCTCCAAATGCCTCGACGGCCTGCTCAACGGCCCTGGCGGAACTGTTGGGCGACGAAACGTCGCAGGGTACGTATGCCGCCTTCCCTCCGGCAGCAACAATGGCACCGGCTGTTGCCCTGTTCGCATCGCTCACACCGCACACCGCTACCGATGCCCCAAAGTCGCTCAACCCAAGGCAGATGGCTTTGCCGATACCGCGTGAGCCCCCTGTGACCATGGCTACTTTACCGTCCAGCGAGAATAGATCCTGGAGTCCTGTCATGAAGACGCGCCTCCTACGTTTGTGTCACATCAAAAGCTTTGTATTAGGCGCATCCAATATGTAAGGCAAGCCACCCGAGGTTCCCGGCGCCGGCCGGATTGCGCGATGCACAGTCGGCCTCCAGTCTGACCGCGCCGCCTACCTCAACGGGAAGACCAGCCTGACCACATTACCCTTGATCCGGGCGTCATTGTACAGCGCTGTCACGCTGAAGTAATATGCCTGGCCCGGCACGAAGTGGCCTCCGATGTCACCTCCGTTATACTCCGAACTGCCGTCGATCACAGCGGTTGTCTGGTTCCTGTCGGTGATGTAGTACTGGTACCCGTCATCCGGGTAGGCCGGGGAAGGGTTGGCCTTCGACGCGACTACCTTGTAGCCAGAAAACCGCGAGTCAAGAACAGGCTTCCAGCTCAGGATGATGCGCGACCCGTCGACCTTGCCGGCGACCTCCGGCGCAACATATCCGGTAGGTGCCGGTGGAACAGGCGGTTGAGCAGGTGGTTGTGTCGGAGGAGGCGACTGCGTTATGGGCAGACCGGCCTGCCCGGAGCTGTATGTGACTTTCTCCTCTGGGCCACCCACCTTGTACAGGAGCACTGCTGCCTCGGCCCTGGTCAGCAGGCCTTGTGGGTGGAAGAGCTTCATCCCGCCTTCCTCGTAACCGTACATGATTCCTTTCGCCAGCGCTATTGCCACATAACGGATCAGGTTCTTCGAGACATCGAGGCCGTCAACGAACTGGCGCAGGGCTCCCTCATCCGCTGTCTCGCCATCGAAGCCCATCGCCTTGACCAGTGCGACAGCCATGTCCTCTCTCACCGCGGCCATGCTGGGTCGGAAGTAATCCCCGGCAGATGTACGAAAGCCGGTTAAGTAGTACTTGGCACTCTCAACGTAAGGACTTGCCCAGTGGTTGCGCGGCAGATCGATGAACGTAGTCGCGCCTGTCTCGTCAGTGGAAAAGCCCAGCTCGAGCACCATCATTTTGGCGAACTCGGCGCGGGAGACCGCCTTTTGAGGCCTGAACGTCTGGTCCTCAAAACCCGCGATAATCCCCCGGGCTGCCAGGGCCATGATCTCCTTGTAGGCCCAGTGGTCCGGGAGTACATCGGTGAATGATGACGGGGAAGTTTCGCTCGTACACGATGCCACAGTGGCGCTCGCAGGAGAGCCGCCCACAAGCAGCACGACAGCTGCCAGGGCAAGCGCAAGCGCGCGCTTTGCGGTACGCATTTGCTTCCCTCCCCACAGCAGGTTACTGTCCGTGATTTCGGTAAAAGGGGAGGGAGCCGGTAGTGCCGTGCTAGTCGAGCCTGATGCCCAGCAAGCGCGCCGGGTTCTCAACGGTCATCTTGCGGATCTGCGGCCGCCCAAGCCCCAGTACGATAGCCCGCATGCCGGCTGCGCGACAGGCCTTCGCGATCTCCCAATCGTCGCCGACGCGGTCGTACAGGCAGGGTGCAGAGTGGATGTGGATGTCCACTGTGCCTCTGACGTCAATGATGTCCATGTGTAAGTCCACCTTTCTGGCAAGCTGTCTGTGGCCGGGAATGCTCGGACTGCAGCAATTCCCAGTTTCCGCTCGACATGAAAGCCTCAGACGTACGTTTCTCCGGGCAGGATAGCTTACCTTGTCTGGCGTGGACCTGCGTTCGTCGTTCTCGCCCAACGCCACTTCGCGAACGATGTGATGGTGTATCCTGTCAGTCGTTCGGCTTCTGGGCCGATCTACGTCGCTCAATGTCACAAGCAAGCCGGAGACTGCCCCAAAAGTCGAATGTTTAATGCCTGCATGGTAGAATCGAACTGTAGACCCACCTTGGTTGTTTCCTGGTTCTATCCGCCTTTTGCCCACTCAGTGGCAGACTACGGCGAGAAACGGGGGACTCGATTTGTCGAAGGTTGCCATTATCGCCGGAAGCGATTCCGACCTGCCGGTCGTGTCTGAAACCTGCAAGACCCTCGAAGAGTTCGGCGTGACGTACGTGGTACGCATCATGAGCGCGCACAGGACCCCGGATGCTGTGGCTTCATTCGCCGCGGCCGTTCGCAGCGAGGGATTCGGAGTCATCATCTCGGCCGCCGGGCTGGCGGCGCACCTCCCTGGCGTCATCGCAGCCCACACTACTCTACCTATCATTGGTTTGCCTATTGGCTCAGGCCCGCTGGGCGGTCAGGACGCGCTCTACTCTATCGTGCAGATGCCTCCAGGGGTTCCGGTCGCCTGCGTGGGCATCAACGCAGCGCGCAACGCGGCGCTGCTTGCGGTGGAAATCCTGGCCATCGCGGACGAGTCGCTCGCCCTAGGGCTTGAACGCTACAGGGACAAGATGAAGGCGTCGGTGCTCGCGAAAGACGCCGCTCTCCAGGAAAAAGGCAGATTGGTGACTTGATGACGTGGACAAACATCCGGCAGGGAGGTGCCTCCTTTGATAGATCGCTACACCAGGCCCGCAATGAGGAAGATCTGGAGCGAGCAGAACAAGTTCGCGCGCTGGCTTGAGATCGAGATCCTGGCGTGTGAGGCCTGGGCTGAACTCGGCAAGATCCCGAAAGACGTCCCGCCGCGCCTGCGCCAGCGGGCCAGTTTCGATATCAAGAGGATAGATGAGATCGAGGCTGTGGTCAGGCACGATGTCATCGCATTCGTGTCCGCGGTCGGTGAGACTGCCGGCGAAGACTCCAAGTACATACACTTTGGGCTCACGTCTTACGACGTGGTCGACACGGCCCTATCCTCGCTGCTCAAAGAGGCGGCTGATGTCATACTTGCAGACTTGCGGCGCCTCGGAGAAGTGCTCAAGAAGCAGGCCCTCAAGTACAAGGACACCATCATGATCGGCCGGACGCATGGTATTCACGCTGAGCCCATCACGTTCGGGCTGAAACTCGCAGGTTGGTACGCAGAGAACCAGCGCAGCATCGAGCGGATGGAGCGCGCCCAGCGGACGATCAGTTTCGGCAAGCTCTCCGGCGCCGTCGGCACCTACGGGAACATAGACCCATTTGTCGAGAAGTACGTGTGCTCCAAACTGGGCCTCGAGCCTGCTCCGATTTCGACGCAGGTCATCCAGCGGGACAGGCATGCGGAATACATGGCGGCGCTTGCGCTGGTCGGCACTTCGCTTGAGAAGTTCGCGACCGAGATCCGGAGCCTGCAGCGTACCGAGATCCGCGAGGTGGAAGAGCCCTTCCGGGCAGGGCAGAAGGGTTCGTCCGCGATGCCTCACAAGCGCAACCCCGTCACGGTAGAGCAGATATGCGGGCTCGCGCGTGTGCTCCGGGGCAACCTGCAGGCTGCGCTCGAGAACGTTCCTCTGTGGAACGAGCGCGACATCTCGAACTCCTCGGTCGAGCGCATCATATTGCCCGACAGCACGACCCTCGTGGATTACCTGCTCAACAAGTTCATCGATGTGGTTGAGAACATGCACGTTTACCCGGAGAGGATGCGGCAAAACCTCGAAATGACCGGGGGGCTCGTTTTCTCCCAGAAAGTGCTGCTCGCCCTGATCGACGCAGGCATGAAGCGCGAGGACGCCTATGCCATAGTGCAGGAACTCGCCATGAAAGGCTGGGGAGGGGAAGGGACGTTCCGCGAACTGGTCGCCTGTGACCCGCGGGTGCTCAGCCATCTGCCCAGGGAGCAGGTAGAATCGTGCTTTGACCCGTCGCACGACACAAAGTACGTGGATTTCATATTCCAGAGGCTGGGCCTGGTCTAGGAGGACTGAGGCTATGCAGGCTGAGGCGATGCAGAAAGGGCCAATGCTCTACGAGGGCAAGGCAAAACAGGTTTACGAAACGGACGACCCAGCCTTGTTGATCGTTCACTATAAGGACGACGCGACTGCATTCGATGGCAAGAAGCGCGGGCAGATATTGCAGAAGGGTATCTACAATAACAGGATGTCCGCCTTTTTCTTTGAGAAGCTTGCCGCTGCCGGCATCCCCACTCATCATGTGAGAGTCTTGAACGAGCGCGAGACTCTGGTCAAGAAGCTGCAGATAGTAAAAGTCGAAGTCGTGATGCGGAATATAGTCGCAGGCAGTCTCGCGAAGCGCACCGGCCTGCCGGAAGGCACCGTGCTCCCGTTCCCCGTGCTTGAGCACTACTATAAGAGCGACGAGCTCGGCGACCCGATGATAAACGAGTATCACGTGCGGGCGCTCGGCCTGGCAATGCAAGACGAACTGGACACCATCAGCGCGCTGTCGTTCAAGGTGAATGATACTCTGAAGGCCATCACCGCCAGGGCGGGCCTGGACCTGGTGGATTTCAAGCTCGAGTACGGCCGGCACCATGGCCAGATCTTGCTGGGCGACGAGATATCGCCTGATACGTGCCGGTTCTGGGACTCCGCAACGAAGGAGAAGCTTGACAAGGACCGGTTCCGGCGCGACCTGGGCAAGGTCGAGGAAGCGTACCAGGAAGTGTTGAGAAGGATTACCGCATCAGACAAATAAGACGGGCAAGCACGCCGGAGGGCAGCAAGCGCTGCCGGAAGGCGGCCCGCGGGCAGGGGGAGTGGCTCGTGTACCTGGCGTCTATACATGTGACATTGAAGAAATCTGTGCTTGACCCGCAGGGTGTGACCGTGAAAGGCGCACTGGCATCACTGGGCTTCACAGCCGTGCAGGACGTGCGCGCCGGCAAGTACTTCCAGGTGACCCTTGACGCGGAGTCCGAGGAGTCCGCCCGGGCGATGGTCCAGGACATGTGCAGGAAGCTACTGGCGAACCCGGTCATCGAGCAGTTCGATTTCGACGTTGTGCCCGGGGGTGCAGCGAAGTGAAGTGGGGAATCGTGGTCTTCCCGGGCTCCAACTGCGATAGTGACACGCTCTGGGCTCTCGGTCACGAGCTCGGGCAGGATGCTTCATTCATCTGGCACCAGGCGAAGAGCGTTGACGGCTACGACGCCATAGTGCTGCCGGGTGGATTCGCGTACGGGGATTACCTGCGTACGGGCGCGATAGCACGCTTCTCGCCGGTTATGGAATCAGTCGAGAAGTTCGCCGGCTGCGGTGGTCTCGTAATCGGGATATGCAACGGCTTCCAGGTGTTGCTCGAAGCCGGGCTCCTGCCAGGGGCGATGCTGCGGAACTCTAGCCTGCAGTTCAGGTGCCATTTTCTCCACATACGCGTGGAAAATGAGGCCACGCCCTTCACCCTGGCCTGCAGGAAGGGCGAAGTGCTGCGCGTCCCGATAGCGCACAACGAAGGCAACTACTACGCGGACGACGCCACCATCAAGAGCCTGAATGCCAACGGGCAGGTCGTTTTCCGGTACTGCGACGAGCACGGTAACGTCACGGCGGAGGCCAATCCCAACGGGTCCATGGAGAGCATCGCCGGCATCTGCAACAAGGCCGGCAACGTGCTGGGCATGATGCCTCACCCGGAGCGCTGCTCGGAACAGGTGCTTTCCAGCGCCGACGGCGCGAAGATATTCCGCTCCGCCATCAAGTTCTGGGAGAGAGGGTGACCGCATGGAACGCTGGACTCAAGTCGGCTTGACGCAGGACGAGTACGAGCGGATCAAAAGCACCCTCGGCAGAGAGCCGAACGACCTGGAACTTGGGCTTTACGGAGGCATGTGGTCCGAGCACTGCAGTTACAAGAGTTCTAAGGTGCTGCTGAAGAAGTTCCCGACCACCGGCTCGCGCGTCAGGCAGGGGCCGGGCGAAAACGCGGGTGTGGTGGATATCGGCGACGGCGTTGCCGTGGTGTTCAAGGCCGAGTCGCATAACCACCCGTCTGCCGTTGAGCCCTTCCAGGGCGCCGCCACCGGGGTCGGCGGGATAATACGCGACATCTTCACGATGGGCGCCAGGCCCATTGCGATGTTCGACTCGCTCAGGTTCGGCGAGATGAACGACGCGCGCTCTCGGTACCTGCTTGGCGGGGTGATCGGCGGGATTGCCTTCTATGGGAACTGCATCGGCATCCCGACGGTGGGCGGTGAGATATACTTTGAGGACTGCTACAAGGATAACCCGCTGGTCAACGTGCTCTGTGTCGGGCTTGTCGACCCGTCCGAGATAATCAAGGGCCGGGCGGAAGGCCCCGGCAATCCCGTGATGCTTGTCGGCGCGAAGACCGGCCGCGACGGGATCCACGGCGCGAGCCTGCTCGCGTCCCAGGTTTTCGAGGAGTCGGCTGAGGACAAGCGCCCCGCGGTCCAGGTCGGCGACCCTTTCATGGAAAAACTGCTGGTTGAGGCGTGCCTGGAGGCGCTGAAGACCGGCTACATCGTCGGCCTGCAGGACCTCGGCGCTGCCGGCCTGACATCCGCATCGTCCGAGGCGGCCGCCCGGGCGAGGAACGGGATTGACCTGGACATCGCCCGCGTCCCGCGGCGTGAGACAGGCCTGACACCTTATGAGGTGATGCTGTCCGAGTCGCAAGAACGCATGCTCGTCATCGTCAAGAAAGGCTTCGAGCGGCCTGTCCAGGACATTTTCGGCAAGTGGGGCCTCGACTCGACCGTGGTCGGGCATGTCACGGACACGGGCCTGCTCAGGGTGCTTGAGGACGGCAAGGTTATGGGGGAGGTGCCTGCCCGCAGCCTGGCCGACGAAGGGCCGGCATACCAGAGACCGGAGAAGAGGCCGGACTACCTTGATAGTGTCCAGAGACTTGATCTCG
>Ga0315277_10002748_pt1 | contig 24248 bp, 24 predicted proteins | sample YL17G05_15_MG_FD_203695 | JGI IMG/M metagenome (GOLD analysis project Ga0315277, IMG submission 203695) | Sediment microbial communities from Yellowstone Lake, YNP, Wyoming, USA - YL17G05_15 | ecosystem: Environmental > Aquatic > Freshwater > Lake > Sediment | place: USA: Wyoming | collected... | reverse complement strand
GTCCTCTGTGCGGTTCCAAGGATGTGCGCGCAATTGGCCCTTGCCCTGACTGTGGCGAATGGTCGGTGGTGAAGGTCGGCAGTTCATTTCGTTGCGCGAAGTGCGGGAGGGATAAGGGCTGGCATGTGTGTGAGTTTTTTGCCGATAAATAAACGACATCGCCAGGCGTAAGCTATGGACCTGGCGACCATGGCTAATCCGGCGGAGATTGAATTCCAGTCTTCCGCTCTGAACGCATGCGGCTCATTTCGACTTGCCGAGCGCCTTCGGATCCCTGTCGGGAGATGCGAATTTCAGCTTCCCCCTCTCGAAGGAGAAATAGCCGATCTCCTGCAGGAAGGCGATGTCCTCCTCGATGTCGCCCGCCTTCCTCCTGATGCTCGTGATCGACCTCGAAATGCTGGTGACCGGCGTGCCGAGACCTCTGCCGATCTCGTTGACGCTCTTCCCGTCCTTGAGCCGCCTGAGTATCTCCTTCTCCCGCTCCGTGAGGTTGCCCATGTTCTCCCATATGCGGGGAGACCGGGATACCATGATTATGGTTATCAACATATGAAACGCAAATAACTCATTCGCGTTACTATTATAGCCTCGAAAGCCGGTAGTCGCAGAGAGGAAGATCCGAGCGCAAGGAGGAGGGCGATGAGGGTCGGAGACAGGGTGAGGCTGATACATTCCGACGATCCGTCGGGGATCCCTCCCGGGCTGGAGGGGACCATAGTCATGATCTCCGCGGTCAACGACGCTGATGTCCGCGCCACGCTGGACGCGGCCTTCCTTCTCGGCAGGAAGAAGGTGTGGGTGGAATGGGATACCGGGGGAAGGATGGCCGTCATAGAGGGATGGGACCGATTCGAAGTGATCCCGCGGCCGAGGAAAGACAGAGATGGCGGAACGAGAAAATGAGGGCCATGAGCCCGAGTAGGAACGAGCAGGGGGAGATCCCATGGCAACCGTACCGGAAATACCGAAAGAACTGGAAGAGAGAATCTGGGAAGTGATAGGCTCAGAGGATGAGCCCATCGAGGATGTCGCGAGAAGATATCGATCACGGCATCCTGGAGAACGAAGAGAGGAGCCTTCTGGGCCTGGAACGAGGAAAGGGGAGGGAGCGAGCGAGGAGGCCGAACGGCTCAAGAATGTCATCCCGTCAGATGCGCCATCGAAATGCGCGAGAAACCTCGAGGTGTGGATCACGGATTGGCGCGACTTCCACACTCGGATGGATCAGACAAAGCATCACCTCGCGGTTCTTTGCAGGGGAATCACGGATCTCGTAGTCTTCCACTGCACCTGCTGGGATGAGAATGCCTGGCAAAGGGAATATGATGAATATTTCAAAGATATAGAAAATCAACTGCTCCAAAGCAGGATAGACGCAGGTGGTCCAACATCAGGGCTCACGATAGCCCTTAAGATATACGGAAAGAGACATCCTAAGCCAGTGGTATTGATTGACGGGACTGTGAGGCGCCTCAAGCTGAAGGATGCCGCGATTCCGGCAGCTTCCCCGATGGAGGAAATCAGCGAGAAGATTCAGGCACTGAGAGAAGAGGTTGGGGCGTACCGGGGTGCGCATCCTGAAGACGGGCGGTCGGAGATGGACATCGCCTACACGATTGGCAAAGGCGAGGAATATCAGGAGCTGCTTAAGCAGCTCGACGAGGAGATGGCGAGGGAGAACCGAATAAGTCAGAAGAGATGATTGGAAATTGGCTGGTTCGGAAGAAATCGATACGACGGAACAATCTGGCAACCGCGACAAGAACGCTAATATTCTCAGGAAAAGCAATTGGTTCAATCGGAAAGGGCATAGTCTGATTCAAAATTGGTCTGGGAGCCCATACAAGCATGGGAGCACAAATTTAGAAAACATCCTAAAAATAGACACGCATGAAGGCTGGAGAGTCAATCATCATGAAAAGGCTCTTTTGTCTATGAAACGTTCTTGAATTGCTCAAAAGTCGTTGCCTTGATGTCTGGTAGTGTATGGTCTCTTCTTGGCTTTGTTTTCAGAATGCCAATTTCCATAAATAAGCTGACTTGATCAGGCCAGTTTCTGTCAATTAATGAAATCTCTCGAAATCTATGCACTCTTGAAATATGAGATTTATTTTTTGAAGCCCACGGACTCGACAATGCAGATGCCGTCCCTCCTCTCGTTTGTCTGCCTTTTTCTGTTAGAATACCAACTCTTAGAAATCCTGGAATTCCCAAAGGGAACAGACCATCAGTTGTCGGAATGGAGCATCCAAAGACTTTTGGCTGAGAGTTCTCAATGCAACTCTTTATTCTCATTGAATCAGGCCTTCTCGAATTTAAGGGATCTCCTCCCGTGGTTACAAGGCCCGCCCTATCCAATAGATCCGCCTTCTTAAACCAATATTCGAATGCGAAATGATACTCATCTGATTTCAGATTCTCCATTTTGATGTTTTCAGTGGGATACTCCTCATTTTCGAGTCTGGCCTTACCGTGAACATTGTCAATCTTCACCAACCCACGTTCGAAAGCAATATGAGCACTCAAATGATCGATTTCTCGATTCTCAAGGTTCTGTCTGGGCAATACTGGAAAGAATACAAAGGTGTAGCCTGTTTTTACTCTTGTAAGGGAAATTGCTCCCACGCATCTCAAGCCGATCGGATCTATGCCCTCAACGAGAATATAGCAAATAGTGATAATGCTCGTGTACGGAACCGCCTTCTTTTCTCTTCCTCTCCAAAATCCTTTGATAAAAACCTCATACGGTCTAAGATAACTGTGCTCATATCCGGTCAGCTTAGAGTTATCAATAATTCGATTCCTTATGATGCCGTTCTTAACTATTGGTGCAATAACTGAGAGTCTGCCTTTGCGAAAAGTTGCTGCTCCAGAATCTTCTTTCACGCCCGTGGCAGGGATGTACCTGTATTGCATATTGTCTTGAACACATAGTTTTCGATGTGCTTAAGGGTTGATATCCAAGATGAAATGAAGACGCCAACGTTTCGGAATTATCAAATTGCATCAGAATATTCTTGACAATGGATTCTACTGGCTCTAGATAATGAAATGTTTCGCCAATGCGGAACGCCGAATCATGCTCCCATCATCGCCAAAGAAAAATCAGCCCTGTCATTTTGATTCGATGGGAAGTTGCGATTGGCATGGGAGTATCAGTTGGAGTTTCCTTTGAATAATATCCATATGATGCGTTTCAGATTATCGATGGATTCCTTAATGGGTTCTATTCCTTCTTGAGAGATAAGATATATTATTATCCGAACCCATACACAATCTCAATATGACGATATTATAATGGAGGGGGGTGGCGAGATGGAAAGAGTAGATGGAAAAATCATCCATGACACTGGTAAGGCAATAACAATTTCAGTCGGGATTATGATAGTCGCTATCATTCTTGATGCTTTTATTCTTCTTGATGCATGGCTGGGACTGATAATTATCTTTCTGGCGGCAGCCTTCGGACCATTTGTGCTTGACTTAGTTATTTCTTGGTTTGGTTGCTCGATAAAGATCAGAGCGTTATTGTTGGTGGCTTATGCAATTGTCCTGCCGATAGGTACCTTTCTTTTCCTATTAGGACTAGGAGTCAACCTTGATTCCTCATCGAGTTATGCTGCGATGATGTTCTTCTTAGCCGGGTTCGCGGCATTTTTTGCCGCCTTCTCATTTACTTCACAAAAAATCCTTAGAATGTTTAAGGGGATTAGAACAAGTGGAGAATTAAAGAAGGGTGTTATTGGCTTAGCGATACCTGCGGAAGTGGTGCAGGGATACAGTAATAAGACAATTGAAAATCAGATTGAAAGTGTGATCATTTCGGGAATCAAATGCATTGGTTATTTCACTTTTGAAAGGAGCAAGAAATCAAGCGATGGGTTCAACATTGCGAAGGCTGATAATTTCAATGTATTGTATAGAGTTAAAGGTTACATGGTTGAGATTCTATGCATCCCTATCTTTGGGATTGTCGCAAGATTTGAAAAAGCATCTGAATCAGTTGAGAATGTCATATTTCCATTAAAGGAAATTTTAAGTTTCTATGAAATACCCACCGATGAAATGAAAAAGGAAATGATGGATGATATTCAGAATGGATATGATAATCTAAGGAATCCTTCATCGAAGAGGATTGCAACTAAAATTGCGAAGCTGGCACTTGTCGCGGTTCCAGCAACAATATTGATCATTATAGCCGCCTTCATAGCTCAAAATTGGAATGCACTTTCAGATTCATTAGCTGATCAAAGAACTACGAATATTCTCGTTTCTATTGCATCAATTGTAGCGATTTTGGTTGCTATCATTGCTATAATGAGATATATCCTTAAATGGAATGCAGAGAAGAAGAACGATTGAATTTACTTCAAAATGATCCGGATCTGAACCGAACCTACTAGCTGTACTCTAATTTTTCATTCTGGGGTTTTTGGGAGGACAAATCAAACCCCCTTTTTTGCTTCTTAAATATTAAACTCGAGTGATTCGCTGTTGATAAATTGTTCATTGACCTGTTTTTTTTCAGCTAAAATTCGTCTTGCATCCTCTGAAACGAGACATTCATCCAATAGGTCCAGTATTCCATCTCGTGATAATCCACTTTTTCTAAGACAAAGGGAAGTTCGAATAGCGGTAGCAAGCACTCGCTGTGAAAGAATAATAAGAGACTTCAACGGGAACCCGGTTCCATGAATATTCGTCAGGTTTTCAATTCTCCTTCCATGAATAAAGTCGGATCTTGCACCATACATCCCCTTTTTAATTATCCTCTTAATCCCGACGCGGTGCTCATCATTATTACCAATAAGCCAAGAGATTCTATTAGCCAGCCTTTCCGTCGCTTCATCATGCTCTCTTGAAAGAAGTGCTTCAAGACCAACCATAATATCGATCAGTTTATCTTCTTCCAATATACGTGTATAACAGAAACCAAACCTGCTAAAGGCGATGAGGAAAGAATAATCAACTGGCGACAATAAAGAGAGAAACGTTTTCCAATAACTGTCATAAAGGATGCTTTCCTCACTCTTTATAAAATAACTATCCCCAAAAAGAGAGAACTCCGGATATTGTGTCGCCGGACCTGACAAACCGGATTTTCCTTCTCCAATTTCTTCGACTCGAATTATTGGAATCGAAATGTTCCCTTTTCTCACCAATCTGAGAAATGTCAAGAAAGTATGGATTCTCTCTCCTGCCACATCTAACCCAGAATCTATAACGTGAGCTCCGTCTTTTGAAACGAATTTCTCTTTCTCAAACTCATAGAAAATTGCATAATTACTTTGACTGACTGCTATCCTAGCTTTAAAATCAAAGTATAGCCCATTTGGACTGTCTATAATCTCAAAAATTTTCATTTCTTCATTTGTCATCTTTCTAATTTTAATACTCTTATCGAATATGATTTCATCTATGTCTGATGAGAATCTTACCAGGGGTGCAATGCACTTAAAATTTAGCGTTGTCATAACATTTCTCTCCCTCGTAATTATCACATTAGTGATATTTCGCCTTACCAATCCTTGCTGCACTCAACTCGTTTCTCTCTCATAATATTTTTTCTGATCTCCTCTCGAAATCAACAACTCTATTTCTATTCCAATTCAAATCATGTTCCCATCTATTAGATGGCGGAACTCCCGCTCAATATGGACTTGCTTAACAGAATTCATATCAATGAGGAATGGAGCTCAAGCTCTAACGGTATCGTTAAAGGGTCGGGAATGGAAGATTACTCATTAACTCTTCTTTTTTCTGGTAGAGTAAAAAGTGACTCTCGTCCCTCTCTTTGCTCCCTTTTTCTTTGCAATAAAGCTTACACGCTTTGCCATTTTCTCAAGAGCCATAAGCTTTTCTGAATCTATATATCTTACCATTTCTTGGAAATATTCAATTCTTGAACATTGAACTCTTCATCGGATCCTCGGATTCTTTTGGAAGCAACGTCCACCTTTTTTGGTCTCAGAGAGTAATCGATGATAGAATCTGAAGATTGCCAATTGAGTTCGGTGCAAGTCCGCCGAGCCAAGGCATTGCATTTGGTCTGTTTGCATCCGGTACTGCTGGCACGAAAATCAAGTCCACAATCCTCGGTGCGCTCAAACGAAGCTGGTTCTGGATGGCCCTATCGGCTTGACAGGCTCTTGTGACATATTCTTGAACAAGGACGATTGCGTCCTGGGAGGTGCTCAATGGAGGCAGGACACCCATACCCACCGGGTAACCCGGTTGTGCATTTCTTACGGCATCCCTCACTGGGCCTCCTCCACTGATCGATGTTTCTTTCCCGGACAATCTCTTAATGGAATCATTAAAGAAGCCTCTTCGTTCTCGCGCATTGAATACATCGGTCAATACTGGGCGGGGATCAGTTCCCCCGAATGCATCTGCATCCAATGGGAAGGTTGCTGAGACAAGGATTGACTCCGTTACTTCAACTCCTTGTGTCTTCCAGAGTGCACCGGTCTGGAATGTGTACGGAATATCGATTGCCCAAAACGGGGCGAGAATCGACCCACTTCCAGGAAGAATCTTCAGCATCCCACTTCGTGTTTTTGCTCGGCGTATTTCGGACACTACCTTCAGAATCTGCTCATGGTGACTAACATGTCTAAATCGCGACTGCCATTTCGGAGGTGAATCGTCCTGGAGACTATTCAGCAATCCTAGGAGATTATTTATGGGAATCATTCCGCTGGCATATTCTCCAGAGGTGCTCATTATCTGTGCTTCAGCAAGATAAGAACTGCAATTAATGAATGATTGCTCCATCTTTATCGCCTGCAGCATTATGCCCATCTCAAGATTCTGAGATGCTACCGTCTCCGCTTTGGTGATTGCAACTTCAGCTTCTCTCAGAGGAGTTGTCGCCTGACTCACTTTTTGATTAACGATTAGATCTAGTGCCGTGCTAAGCTTGGCTAACGCTTTCAACCGATCCGCCAGGCATGAGAATTTCGCGATGTCTTTGACAGCATCCGCCGCGGCCTCGAAATTCTGAGTCATGAAATAATAACGCTCGGGCTTCAGTTCAGACATAAGACCAACATTGTTCAACAGATAGCCGTATGCGATTGACAATCCACCTGTTTCTGCAACAAGATTCTTTGAATCATCATCGACTGCGAGTGGCTGTATTGATTGAACTTTAGCTTGGAATAGAAATACATTTTTCGGATCAGAAGCCGGAACGATACTCGTATCGGTCATGTGGGGGAGTACTATCATTGGATGAGAAAGAACATTGAAGCAATTGAACCGGTACTCGCCATATTCAGTCGTCAACCTAGGTTTGACATTGTTCATGAAGACCATGTGGCGCGCTATTGGATCAGTAATGCCACTTACGGTGGCTCCAATGCTCGGAGGCATCGCCTGTCTTATCCAAGCATTGACTTGACCCAAGATTTGATCATAAAAGGCTCGAGCATCCACTAGTTTCTGAGTTGAGCCACAATATTCGCAACGAATGATATCGTCGGATGGTTTTGCCGAGAGCGGTGCCGAGCAGGATTTACATCGAAGAGCTAACATTGTTACTGGATTCTTAAGATGGTCCTCGTTCGCCATAACATCACGCACTATCGATTCATTTGTCTTAGTGTTGACTGTATCGCGCTTAATTGTTGTCTGATTTCGTCTAATTGTGTGTCAATTCGAACCTCGAGCTCTTTGGTTCTCTGAAGGGCTAGAGAGTCAGCTTGTTTGTAAATTGCGCCATAGCATCCTTTGCAGGCATATACTCCACTGCCCGATTGATCATACGACGGCAACGCACTCTCGTCAGCGGATCTTCTTATTAAATTTGTGAGATCACTGCTCATTGTCACAAAATGAATATTCTCACCCGAAACCTCTCGTCCGCAGAACCAACATTTTGCTGCACGGCCATAGGATTGAACAAAAGAGGAAGCAGTCTGAGCCATGTCTTGACGACCGGCCTGCATCCACCATAACCGTGCGCTCTGGTAGTGCTCTGCGGCTGCTTTTGGGTTATCTAAAATTAGTGATTCTCCCAAAGCTTCCTCTGCCATCGCAGCAAGTGGCAATGCTTTTGATTCTCCGGCTATTGTCTGTTTCCAGAAAAGCTCTGGGATTATGAGTATCTTACCCGCTGTTTGGGATCTGAATCTCATCGATAGTTCCTGTAATCTTTTCGCTTTTTCCCCATATTCCGAAGGGTTTGATGGTTTCAAATTCAAAACATCTTTTTCCATTGCCAACAATTCAATCTCATCTGCAAGTTGAGAGGATGAAACCTCATTTAACCCCATCTTTAGTGTTGATTCCCCTAAACCGCGAAGAGCCTTCACTGCAGAATACAGAGAATTTGAATCATTTTGACCAAGTCCGATGATCATGATAGCGGCATAACATGAAGCCGTTCTGGCGTTCATGAGATCACCTTGTTTTGTAAATTTTTTATCTGCAGCCATGAACTTGTCAAAGGCATTTCTAAAATCTCCGCGGACAACTGCATCGTGACCTTGAGCCAGAATTTCTCCAGCCGATTTCAGAATTGACAGGGCATCACACTCACTAATGGCTAAATCATATTAGATTTCTTGAATATCCCTTTTTTCCTTTGAATAGCATCGCATAATAGAAATTGAATCATTTCGAGGGTTGAATCACTTTAATCTTATTTCGCAGTAAGGACAGGATGTCCAATCAGATTGGATCGATTTGTGACAATTGGGGCATCCTCCAATTCCTTCATCCGTCACTTGATTATTTCCTCCTCGAGATATTGAGGATTTCTTGGATTTTATGACGAGGTAGGCCGCAATCAATGAAGTTCCAATTATTGCGCCTGCTGCTACAACTGCGATTATCGGGAAAGGATCAGATGCCTGGACAGATGTCGTAAGTACTGGTGTTCCAGTAACTGTCGCAAGTTTAGTCAACCCGATAAGGGTGAGAACAAATCCAAGGAAAGTTGCATCAACGCCTATTGAAAGAGAATAACCTATTTTTGTGTTAATAGTATTCATAGCGCTCTCACTGTGAGTCTGAACCTGAATCGCCTTAGACCCCCAAGCTGTCCAGCTGAGAGTCGAAACGCTCGTGAGAACATCACTTTGTCCGGAGCTGCAAGAAACCTGGACAGCATTAATAGAGGCTTGAAGAATCACATTGACACCGGCCAGAGACGAGGGGATTCCCGTTAAATATTGAAGAACTGGCAAGGTGATTGACCCGAGAGGAGTAGTAGGTAAGGGAATTGTTATTGTTTGGTCTGACATGAATCCGAAGGTTATCAGACTCAGTGGGATGGTGATAGATAATGAACCACTGGAATCCGAAAGGGAATATGAAACCGTTGCGACATCGCCTTTTGTTACCTGGACATTCTCGTCCCAATTGACTATTGTCGCGAAACCTCCAGATATCCCTAGCTCGGGGATATTGACTGTAAAATTAACAGTCTGAGTCTGAGCAGAGGCTCCTGGGATATTGGCCAACGAACCGACAAGAACAACGATGACGACGCAAAATACAACCGAAATTCTAGATGATTGCATCTCCATTTCCTCAATTCGGAAGAAAGTTCTGAATAGATAAAATTTTCTAATTTTCTCAACGACTCAATTTAGAATGCTTTGAATGAAATCAACAATATCATCCGTCCGCAGAACCGTGTTACAATATTCACATTTTGAGAGTTTATCACTTGAAGTGGTCCCACTAATCTTAATGGAGCCGCCGCAGTTGGGGCACTTATAGACGCTGACTAAACCTCCGCTCTTCAGTCTATCAATCAATTGATTGAGATCTACAGAGATGTTCTTCACAATCTGAGTACTCCCCTTCTTTCTTGCCCTTCCTGCATCGGAAAACATATTCAGCTGTTCGAATAATCTTGCTGCTTCCTCATACCTGCCTGCGCATTCACAATTCTTTGCGGACACATATGTTCCAGCATTATGATGAGTCCATTTTAAAGAGCCATAATCAACGATTGATTGACACCAATCATTTATCTCAGGATACTGGCGGGTCCAATTGGTAAGTTCAATTCTCATATAATTTTCTTGCATCATGCGATTTCTTGCCTCACATTCTTCCATTCTTGCCAATGGTCGACATTTTGTGCAATAAGGAATTGAATCTATCGAGAAGAACCATCGATTGCATCTTCGGCAAGTTGGCATATTCCATTCCCTTTCTCCAAAATGGAGAATTGAGACTTAAGGATTGTTGTTTGGGGGATAATGCGACATTTGACTTGATAAGGAAAAAGAATAATACTCCAACTTTCTTGAAGTCTGAGCCATTTTCATCTTCCTCAGAAGGTTTAGAGCTGGTTGTCGTCATCCCAAAGCTGAGAACTTTCGGATCTTGGTTGAGGGTTGCCCCCTAATGCATGAATCGCAAAGAACTCGCTTAAAGAAAATAAAACTTGGAATATAGCTAGCACACCTTCTGCATATGATCTTACCACATCCCTTGCATCTGAAGCCATGTGAATCAATGATTTTCTTGGGATGTGTAGGGTTTCCGCATACGTTGCAAAGGAAAGGGTTTTGTTTGATAGCGCCTCCGCAGATTCCACATTCATTCAGATGATCATCCAAGACCATGATTTTCCCAGTCGGATGCTCCAAATATCCGAATTTAATCGGCGTATTCTTCAACACGATCCTCGATCTATTCAATGGGAAATAGAGCTGTCTAATACTCGTTATCGTGAATTGTTGAGTATTGGGAATGCACTCTTTACTGTATGAATGGTTATTTCTTCCATAATATCTGACTAATCTGGAATGGCGACGAATAATCTCGTTTGATGAGATCTCTTTTACACGGGATATCTCAATTGAAAACGGGGTAGAATTTGGATGCCACTCTTTTACGGAGTCTACAGGAAATAATAAAGTCGGGATTGAAGAATAGAATGACGATAAGACGTCTTTCAAGATAGATCCTCTAACGCCATCAATAAAGAAACTACCGATTGGGAGTCTTTCATGATGTATGACTCCGACTGATGTCTCAAAAACAGCATCAATGCGATAAGTAATCTCATAGGATGGGATTAGATCAATATCCCTACTCTGAACCTGAAGCATCGTTGAAGGCCTTGCGGGATAGCTCTCATATAACCCATCGAGATGATTTGCCAGTATCTTTTCGAATCTCTCTTTATTTGATACATCATATGACCAAACAGGTACTTTCATTCCATCAACGACAATGATCATCCCGGCTCGTGAAGCCATATCCGCAAGTATTGCTCGATCATACAATTCGATTATTATTCCAGTTTTTCTAAGTCTCTCTGCATACTCACGAGCTGATTTTGCAATTGAGCCCGTAGTGACAATAATTCCATTGCGAGCACCAGAATCGATTATTGCGGAATGCAACTTCTGCACTATCGGTCTGCCAATGCTTGATTGTGGCTGATGCTTGCATTCAACTACAATAAGCCCATCGGGACTGTGAATCAATAAATCTTTTCCTTCATCTCCTGTCGGAGGAGTGTCTTCTACAGGACAACCGTAGATTCTTTCAAACATTCTTTGGCATATTCGTTCGAATTCGAAGCCGTCAATTGAATCTAAATAAATGGCCTCTCGTCTTTCCATTATCCTCGTTTAGCCAATCAGCTTAATGGAGATAAGGTTTTTCTTCATCATGCTCCCATCTCACCCGGGTTCGTGCTCACATCATCCCATGAGCAAGATTAGAGGTCCGAGGACTACTTTCATCCTCCCTCTGAATAGCAATATAGCTCGATCGCTGCATGTAGTCGAAAGCACTGATTACTGGCAGCATTGTCAGCTATTGAGGTCTTGCAATGACAGAAATCGCCTCTAAGGTCACAAACAATTTTAGTACAACCATCGAGTATGATGGAATCGAAATGTCAATCGAGAAGCTTTCGAAAGCCTTCGCCCTCCCATTGAACATGTCCCCCAGAGAAGTCGACTTGTTCATACCAAAGGCAAGCAAGGATTCCGCATTCCTCTCAGCGGTCGAAGATGAGATTGCTCAAATTCCAACTGAACACAAGCTGATCCTCGGTGACTCAAGGGAAATGGGATCTATCGACGATGCATCGGTTCATCTGGTGGTAACCTCTCCTCCTTATTGGACTCTGAAGGAATACAACAAGTCCGAAGGACAACTCGGATATGTGGCAGATTATGAGGAATTCCTTCAGGAGCTCGACAAAGTCTGGTCCGAATCCTTTCGCGTTCTCGTTGAGGGAGGGCGCTTGGTCGTTGTCGTCGGCGATGTCTGCCTCAGCCGCAGGAAGCATGGACGGCACCAGGTGTTTCCCCTTCATGCGGATATCCAGAGCCACTGCAGGAAGCTTGGATTCGACAACCTTGCCCCCATATTCTGGTACAAAATTGCCAACGCTTCTTTCGAAGCTGAAGGCAATGGTGCTGGTTTCCTCGGAAAGCCATACGAACCAGGCGGAGTTGTGAAGAATGACGTTGAATTCATTCTAATGGAACGAAAGCCGGGTTCCTATAGAAAACCGAGCACCAAGACCCGACTTCTGAGCATATTGCCAGCTGATAGACACAAGGAATGGTTTCAGCAAGTCTGGTCAAATGTGCCGGGGGAAAGCACAGCGAAGCATCCCGCTCCATTTCCGCTTGAGGTGCCTACTAGGTTGATTCGAATGTTCAGTTTCGTCGGAGACACCGTTCTCGATCCCTTCACTGGAACCGGGACGACCAACCTCGCCGCTATGCGCACGGGGAGAAACAGCATCGGCTACGAAATCGACAAGGAATATCTATCCATGGCGGAAAAGAGACTTCGGAAGGCACAAGGAACGCTGGAGATGAATAGAAAGCTGAAGATTGAACGCTGAAAGCACGCTTCGCGATACATTATCATATTCGTCCACTATTCAGAAAGAAGGAGATGGCAAATTGAAGGCGCCCGAACTCTTCGTTAAGTATCTCTCAGAATCCGGATATCATCCGCGATCATCAAAGCACGGTGATAAATTGTGCGAACTGTTGCTGGCGGATCTGATGGAAGAATGCCCCGCAATTCGCAAGGCTGCCCAAGAAGGGAAGATCTGCTACAACCTGAACTATTCTCCTGGTCAGGGAGTCCCACTTGGATGGAATATCGATCTCGCCATTGGGCCTCCATCTTCTGTTGAGAAAAGAAATACCTTTCCTGATGGCTCCCCTATGAAAGAATCACCGATTGAATTATGGATTGCGATGGACGCGAAGACCATTATGACTGAGCATGGCAAAGCACGGCGGAATCGCCAGAGAGACCTGAATTCCTTTTCGAGCATACTTCATATGAAGAATCCGAAGACTATTGTTGGAGGATTGGTTGTCATCAATTGCGCCGGGAGTTTTCGATCACCCTTGCGTGATGGCGAAATGACGATCCACGCCAATATCGAGCGACTAGTTGCAGAGAGCGTGAAAATGTTCGAGGATCTGCCAAGAGCACCGAGCGGTGGAGCTGATCCAAAGAACCTCAACCAGATTGATGCGATAGGCATAATAGTTCTTGAATATTCAAATGCAATGGGGGAAGTGGCAAAGTTGGTAACTGGCTCTCCAGCCCCTCAAATTGGTAGCCCGGCTCACTATAACAATTTCGTGAAGGACATCTGCACCGCCTTTCTTACAAGATATGTCTAATACTATTGGTTTTTCCAGAACTGGAACCGTTCATTGGTTTTAGGATAGGTAACTTTTCTCTGACTTTTCCCTAATGACATTGTGTCCATGAGAAACTTTATCTCGACTGACTCGGATTCAAGCGAAGTGGTTCGATGAATACAAAAAGGAGTACCGGGAAGGGTTTGCAGGAGCCTTGTTTGATTTGCGGTGAAAATCGAATTTCCGAGATGGCACATTTCCCGAAACGCAAGAGAGCTGGAGATGAAGGAAAATATACAATCTTCTTATGTCTAACACACCACAGATTACTTGATAGTGGGCGACTATCAAAAGGAGACTTCGAAAGAATCATGTCGGCATTCGAGAACGAATCTGACGAGAGATTTTCAAATGCCTGTGAATTCATCGATTGGGCTCATCAAAACGGTTACCCTTATGATCTCGGCAATCTTCAGAAGAAATTCTGGTCATATTCCACAAAACGATTTGGATGAAGTGATAACATGAAAGATCAAAGCTCTGATAGATTAAAGACGATGATTTCTTCGCTCGAAATCCTCGGGCTTATCGTCATTGTCTCTCTATTGATTTTCATTACCACTGGATATTACTCTGGTAATATCGCTGCTGGGGATTATGCAGTGTCTATTGCGACAATTGCTTTAACAATCGCCACGCTTGTGCTTGCACTTCAATCGGGAAGATTAGCTCGAATCGAAGAAACAAGGGATTTGAGAGAACGAAATCTGAAAGACCTTGATATAATATTCAAGCCTCTTCACGCACACATCCAAAGTCAAATCGATAAATCCAATGACTGGTTAAGGGATAACGATTGGTTACTTGATACGACTATTGCAAAGCGCTTGAAGGCAGGTCATTTCTCTCCGCCCAGATTTAGGCCACTGGGAAATGATCTAAATGATCTTGATAAACTTCGAAATGATGCATTGGAAAAGGATAAGATCCTCGATAATCTGATAAGAAAGGGAATTTCGATCGAGCTAGAGACTCCGAAAGATGATCAAAGTCCAAAGATTTCTGGCCCAGTTCAAAGGGCTCTTACCGATGCGTTTTATAACCCCATTCTATTGGTAGATAAGAATAGATTTGTAGAATCGTTACGAAAAATCGATTTGAAAGCCTTTGAACCATTACTTACCGTTGAAGAAGAGTCAACAATTAAGAAATTAGCAGAGGAGAAATTCGACAATATCGTCCTGAGCACTGGAAATGCAAGGCTGGAGTACGAAAAATCAAGGAATTCTTTTATGAGCAAGCTTAGAGGAATTCATTCTGGCTTGGCTATTGCCGTAGAGACTGAAGGTGAGAGATTTTACTAATGAATGAGTCTGAATTCCTTGAGCCCATCATTCATGCTCCCATTCCGTGAGAGAGAATATGTCCTGAATCCATGTCTGATTAGAAGATCAATATTGGCCAGATAATACTCTATCGAAAGAGGTTTAGAACATCCCCTCATGGAAAACAATTGAAGAAATGTACGTACTCTAATCGATGACAATCCGATTTCCCGGTCCTTCGAGTCGGAGGAAGCATAACTCAGAATATAGGGTCAACTTGATTCCAATCAGGAATATAATCAGAATAGTGAGATTGAGCTGATAATCGTGAAACCCTGAGGTCGCAATGGATACAACGATGGCATATGTGGAAATCGCAATGCCTATCACCATTGCGCATTTCAACCAGTATCGTCGCATCTCTCTTCTTCGAACGATTTCTTCATAGAATCTTTTTTGTCTCATTCTAGACTCCATCATTCAACAGCAATTGGGATATTGTAGTACATGTTTATATGATTTTTGCATTTATCAGATCATTTGCACAGCAGATAACTCATCCTGTGGTCAAATGACAATCTGATTGAAAGCTATTCTTCTGCCTTGAATTCGCCTCTCTCTGCGAGATTTCTGACTTTTTCTCTCAGCATTTTATTTAGATCTATCTCGGATCCGAGAATTTTCTTGAGATCTTTGCCGGACATGATTATGAAATTCGGTGATTTGCCTCTTATCATTGCCCCCAGACCATCTTCGGAAAAGCCAGCGATGGAAATAAAAAGCCCTCGGGTCCATTCACTTTTTCGCTGTACTTTATCCGAGAATGAAGACAAATCCGTTTTGCTTGCCTTATCTTTTCGCCATCTCGCCTCTAAGAGATAGATTTCTCCATCCAGAGCGAAGGAACCATCGATTTCTTCACCAATAACTCGAAAGGGTCCGCGAGGCTGAAGACCAGAGGCTCCAAATAATTCATATAGAAATCCTTGAAGCTCGTATCCGCGGCTTTGATGATCTGGATTCTGCAACAATAGGTCATATCTTCTTTTGAAGGAAGACATTTCCGAAGGAGATATCGCTCGCTCCTTGACCTGATCGATATCCCCAGCGACAGGCATCGAATTAAGAAATGAGACATCATTAAGCTCCGGTATTTTGAAGCCTAATTCTCGCAAAATTCTATTCAGTGTATCCATTTCTCCCCTGGTAATTGGTCGGCTTTTCTTATTCCTATACTTAATCCCTTCGCGTGTGATATCAACAATTAGAGGACAAAACTTGTGTTCAAGGAGCGCTCCTTCAAGAAGATGCTGGATTGCTGGTAGTTTGCTGCCTCCAAGCCAATAATCCTCGAGAGCATTTTTACGAGCCGCGTCTTCGAAAGTGTATACTCTTCCGAACGGGGGTGCTGAACCAGGAAGCCAATTATAAAGTAGATTCGCAATCTTACTCAATACTTGTGTTTGCTCAAGCGTCGGATTCATGTTCTCTCATTCGAGGATAGCGATATCATTTGTTATTATTGAATGCTACTTCATGAATTGAGTAAGAGAGAGATATATTTGAATTGCGCATGAATCCAAAACAAGGCTCCGTCATGAATTCCGATTAGGATCAAAATATAAGCCTCATGAGGAAAGCGATGCTCCCACCATCATAGGAGCATTGATGGTAAAATCAGCACAAATAGGTTCAAGGATTGCTCGAGGTATACCCTCAATCATGGAAATGGAATCAAAGAAACATGGTGAATATACTGGCATACTTGGCGATAGACTATTTGATGACCCATTTTTCGAAAATAATAGCCTTTTTCTCGCTGCGGATCACGGATCAAAGTCTAAGGGAATAGCGATCCCCTATCTCGGAAGATCATATACGAGCGCTACCAATCTTTCCCATCTAGACATCGCAATTATTGATTTAATGAGACCACACCGAGCGATCCTGGTTTGTGAAATAGAAGAAGAAAAAGCTGATCCGAAGAAGATAATTGGAGATCTATTCAATATCTATATGGCAAATTATCTTAGCGTACGCCATGATAATATTGGGGAACAGTACACTCTCAAGAACGCATCAATAATCCTTGGAATACGATCTTCTGAAAACAGTCCGCCAGGGAAGAAAGCAAAGAATATTGTCAGAAAGCTGTCTAAAATGTTAAGTGAAGAAGTCAAGGCAGGAAAGAAAATTCATCTAGTATTCGGACAAGAATATGATGAATTGATAAGAGGGGTGGAAAAGAAGATAAACAAAATAACGAAGGAATACCTCCGCCAAAGAAACATATTGAAAGAGGAAATTCCCTGAAAGCAATCGGAAAAAGCTTTATCGCCTTATTTTGGAAAAAGAGTTTTTCTTATGAATTCAGAAGTCTGGTGCACATCACGAATGTTCTCGTAGATTCTTTTAACCGGATTCAGGTTCTTAACAGGATAATAATAGATTAGATCCTGAGTTAGATCCTCGAGTATATTAATTGAGAATAATGCAAACCTCGTTTCATCTAAAGGCGAATATCTTGCCGACGATGTATATTGTCCATTTTCTTTATCGTATTTCTTTATGACTCTCATTAGGGTCTGTACCGCCTGCACAACAGGCTCCAGTTCATTGCTCTTGAGTTCCACTTTCGAATAGAGGAAATCTAGACAATAAACGATTCTTGAAATGTCCTCAAGGCAAAGTCCTTCTTGGACATATGTCAGGAGATAAATGATCCAAAGATTACCATTTTCTGGAATCCTTTCGATGTTGTCCAATATGAAGCATATCTTAAAGAAAGAATCAAGGTCTTCTGGTATGATCTGAACAAGTCTCTTTTCATCAATTACTACTTGGAGGAGTTTTGAAAGATTCTCTTTATTTATATTGATCATTTCGTGCTGGAATTCGAGAATAAGATTCTTCTCATCTATGATGTCGCATACGGGTTTCAATTCATCATCTTTGATGAGAATATTGCTAAACTTCTCAATTGGCACTCTATATGCATAGCTACGCCAGGCCGGAACCATGCCATATTCACTATTCTTGAAAATCCATTCGGGCTCAATCAAAGCATAACTGGGAGGCGACCAGTTCACGCAGAAAAATTTCTTTGTTGTAAGCGGATCCCTTTCACCCGTCGCTCTATTCTTTTTTGTCACTTTTGAAACTTTGAAATCAGCGAAAGGAAGATCCTGCTTTTTTCCATATTGGAATTCTATTTCAATTTCTTCATTGTTCACTATTGCCTTGAAATCCGACTCTCTTGTTATCCCACCCTTCCTAAGGAACCATAGGAATTTGTCTCCGCCAGATTTCAATACTGCCACTTGATTCGTTTTGTACATTTCACGGAGTTTGCTCGCCAGATAATCAATTATCTCGAGTTCTGCGATTGCCTTCTTCTTCATATCGCGTCGATATTCAAGATAGGTCCGCGATTTAATATCGCTGGATTGAGCATAGATGCCTTTCGGATCTCTTTTCATCCAAAGTTCAGAATGGTTTACTCTGATAAGTCTTTAACGACTTGATTGCGTCTTTGGCTATATCCGGAACGATTTCATAGCCCACACCATTGCGGCCGAGATCCGCGGCGGCAATCATAGCTGTGCCGGAACCAGCGAAAGGATCGAGCACGGTTTCCGTCAAATATGAGAACGCTTTGATTAATCGATATGGAAGCTCATATGGAAATGGAGCAACATGATTCCGATTGTCTCCACTACCTTGTGGTGCCATAGTCCAGACATCGCTGTTCTTTATTGAAAGCCAGAATTCCTTGTCGATCTTCGATTTTTCCTTCTGTTCTTTCGTGAGATGTGAGTATTTATTGATCACTTTCAGAGCTGGCTTATCGAACTCCAATATGAATTCATGCATATTGTTTATGAGAATTCCTCCAGGGTATGGGTAGGAACCGAAGTGGGCTCTGACGCCGTTCGTCTTATGCCAGACAATATCCCGCTTGAACCTGAATCCGATCTTCTCGCATACATCAATGGTCCTGCCAACCAGGTTAAGTGAACGGAAGCCGCCGTCTTCCTCTCTGACTGGCAAATTCATGATGTTAATGAAGGCCTTCCTTCCTGGCTGGAGGACCCGGAATACCTCTTGCCAGACATTACCTATTTTATCGAACCATTCATCCACACCGTGAATATTTCCAAGATCTCCTTCGAGTGGTTCATTCGAGTACATTTTAGCATTAAAATAGGGAGGCGAAGTGATCATCAAATGAATCGAATTGTCTGCTAGTTCCGTCATGTGCTGGGAATTGCCAAGAATGATTCTCTGTTGAGTCCCATTTACTTCAATAAGATTAATCCTATCGATTAAGATAGGTTCATGTTTTTTTACCACAGCTGAATTCGCTTGATATTTCTTGAGGTTGTCTAAAGAGAACCGCATCTGTCCGCTTGTGGAAATCGTTGCGGAGATGACTTTTTTATGTGCCAAATTATGGAGTTCTTCAACTGAGATGTCCAAGAACTTCGCAGCTTCGATAGCCGAGAGGTATGTTCTGTCCTTATAATCTGGCAATTCCATCCCTTACTACTGGGTCAAGTCATTCCTATCCTAATAATGGTATTCATTGCATCGAGTGAAAAACTTTACTATGAGTCTCATGAAAATACCAACCCTTATCTCCTGACGAGAGGATGACTGAGTGGTGATGGAAATGGTTCGTGACATTGAAGAACTGGGAAGGCTGATAGAGAAAGGAGAGAATAGTCAGATTGAATTCAAAATGGAATTATCCGAATCCGTTCTTCAAAATCTACCCTCAAAGATATGCGCTTTTGCAAACTCACAAGGAGGCATGATCGTTTTTGGTGTCACGGATTGGAAAGAACCGATCGGAATAAAATTTGGATCGAAAGAACGTGACAGTATTTCACAAGCCGCTGCAGCTTGTAGACCCCCTGTGCAAATCGAAATTGACGAGTTATCTTTTGGAGCAAAAAATTTTTCAATAATTAATATCCCGAAAGGGAGAGTTATTCATAGTACCCCTGATGGACGTTTTCCAATACGTATCGGCAGCATCAATGAGAATCTCGATGCAATTGGGTTGGTTCCCTTAATGCAAGAACGCGGGTTGGTAGGATCAACGCCCGTGCAGAGTGATATATACACTCCAGTTTCATCGAAACCAGGTATAAAACGAAAACAGTTACCGGAAGAGAATCTAAACGGATTTATCACAATACTCAAAGGAGGAAACCGATCTGCAAATGTAATTATTCTCAGGGAAATAAGTAGTCAATTGACGAATAATGTCATTCTTGAAAAGAAAGAATTGATTCTGAACATATTCTCTATTCTTCAGAATCCATCGGATGAAGAATTATACGAGATTCTTGAAATTGTACGTTCCGTAAATATTTGGGGGACAGAAAGAGAAAAGGAAAACATTGTAAAGTGGCAAACCAGCTTACTAGAAATTGGGAAAAATTCCTTAAATCCTCAACTTGCAAGAAGAGCCTTTGAGTCACTTATGACATATCAAGATTCGAAAATATGTGATGTTCTCGTTTACTGGATAATTAATTCGAATGATGAGTATTACAACCAGGTGCAGCCAAGAAATGCACTGGGAAATGCAGGACATTATGGATTGAAACCAAAAATTAGGGATGTGATGTACGATCTATTATCCAAAGAGAAGGATGAAAGAACGATAAAGCGAGTATCAGAAATTCTAGAACAGATCAGATATGGTTGACCTTTCATGAATACGATTACTCTGAAGGAATATTGATTACCCATATCTCCAATTAAATAATCCGACATCCGTGCTCCCTTTAAGCTGGAGCAATGTGGAAAGAACCTTATCTCTTGACGAGGAGATGACTGGGGGAGGAAAATGGAAGACTCAGGAAAATTAAGAACGAAAGGCAAAATAACCTCGGGCGATCAAACCTTTCCGTGTTCAATTGAATGGAGTATTTCTGAAGAGAATCGAATAATCGGTAGAGTCGAAATGGAAGAATATGGAAGGTATCATCAACTCTTGGAACTGAACCAGAATGGGCAAGATAAAGGAAATAGCGACATTAGATTTATTTCTGATCCTTTCACAATCGATGAGCAAGAGGGATTGATATTAGAGGTAGGAGAGATACATGTCAGAAAATTACATGAGCAAATCGATAACGTACTAAAAACAGTCGATGTTGAGTGTGAAATTGTTGCACCTTTAATGACAATTAGAAACGGGAACATCGAGCCTGAAAGAAAAACTATCGTTCTGATAAAAATCTCAAATTATTCAATAAATCGAATCGATAATACCCGATTCATAACATTGAGAAACGTTCCGGGATTAAGAATTACTCTAGGGAAATTCGGAGATTACCCAAAGATAAGATCCATGATAAGAATCCAGGCTGAACATGAATCCAATGGTTTCATAGAAATATCATCTGATAATGGTTTTACTGACTCCAACCCGTATTCAATAGAAAACGGATTACAGTCCACATTGGAATCCGTTCTTCTATTATTGGATGTTGCTGAAACAAATTATCATGCGATTTTACATCGATATATATTTCAATTGACAGAGACTGGCAATTATGATTTGAAATTTGAATCTATTCGAACTTCAAAAATGCTTCCGCCATCCAATGAGGATGCATTATTCAAAGAAACAATCCTCAAAGATTTCCTTGAATTTGGATTGGATACGATCCTTAACGAAAGAACTCCAATCAATATGTCGACCTTAAGAACAGCTCTTGATGTATACCTTTCAAGCTTTAATGCAAATCATCTGGATGAAAAATATCTTACACTTTTCCTTGGACTTGAATATTTGACAAGAAATCACCAGAAAGCCTTTGATGAACCAGACTGCATCATTGATGAGACCGAATTCAATACAATACAACCTAATCTGAAGGAGAAGATTAAAACTTTACTTACAGATATTGCAATCGAGAGTTACTTACGAGGAATGATGTATGAGAATATTAGGAATCTGAATCGAATACCGATAAAATATTTGATATTCTCATTCATTGAACGATATTCTAAAGGAGATTATGATTTAGAAGCAATTGGAAAAATGGTCAAAATGAGAAATGATTTGGCCCACGGAAATTTTCCGATGGATTCCGAAGGGATAAGAAATTTGACGATTCAATATGAAAAACTTAAGGCATTATTTAGGAAAGGATTTTCCAAGACAATCGGATGGGAACATTTTGTTTCATGAGAGGTGTTAGTCGAAAATGTGGAATCCCTTACGATTCTCGTTTTTTCATTTTTCCTGGCTATCGGCCTCGACCTGCCCGTTGCCTTTGAACCCCCTGTGATTAAAACTGTCCAGTAAGTAACCAATTAGGAAGGGTGTTTGCCCGAAGTACCAAAAACCCCCTGATTCTTTTTTGTACTCGACTTACTGACTAGTTGGGGGTTCAAATCTATCTGGACCCGCTATCCATTTCAACTCCAGTACTGGAACCCGCCCTTCACTCGCCCCTTCCCCGGAGCCTCGCACAGAAGTCGACGTGAACGATCCCGGGCTCCTTCCGCCGTGAATCCATGGTGCAGCACGAGGTAGTAGAAATACGCATACCAGATAGCCGCGTCATCGAAGTCGACGTCGTTCATTGGCACAATGACCGCTTCCGCTTCGGTCCGTTCCAGAAAATCGTTCATGAAATCGTTCCTTGAGAGGCTGCATGCTGAGAAGGTGACTGTTTTCCCCTTGAAACAGGATCTCGGAAAGTCCTCAGGATGAACGTCTCCAGCAGGGAGCTGGAAAGACCTGGAATCAGGGTCTCCGTGCCCTGATAGATGGATGAAATTGCATCCTTTGATGTTGGACTTTCTGCGCAAGTAGCTCAGAAATTCATTCTTGGAGGAGAAATCCTTCTCAAGGACTTCTCCCCGCTTCGTCACTTCCAGAGTCATGCTCAGAAAATCGAACAAAACCTGCCCCTCTCTGCAGTCATCGATCTTCGGTATGCACTCCATTATGAACAGCTTGTTGTGTCTCATGTCACATGCCTTCCAAAGCAGCTTACGAGCAAGATACCCCCAACAGGATTTCGATGTTCTCCTCGATCCCCTCTTTCAGGAAGAGGCAGCAGCCGATGTAATCCCCGACCCTACCGCCGAACGGGTCCTCCGTCTCCATCACGAGCATTTGGAACCGCTTGCCCCTGAACGACGGGTTCCTCCGGATCCCTGCTGCGAACTCCTCGATCTTCCCGCTGTCGAGCAGGACGATCCCGTCGCCTTCTTTGAAGGCGATCTCCCAGACGCCCTTCGGTCTATGCTCCTTAAGGCCGTCCGCCTCGCCCATCACCTTCCGCACCGCAGACTCCCTAAGGCGCCTCACTTCGTCGCTATCGCGGTAGAAAGGCTCTATACCGAAGGAATCAGCCCTAACCCCCTCGATACCCCTCCCGCGGACGATCTGATTGAATATCGCGGCCGCCATAGGGCTCCTGCAGGTGTTCCCGATGCAGACGAAGTATACGGTCGGCATCTCCCTCATCCCCCCTCCTCCTTCTTTGGAATCACCCTGAAGCTGTCGTGGCCCTCGATCAGCGCCATCACGCCGGCGCCGTCCCAGTCCACCCAGACCTTCTTCCTCCCGAGGAGGAAGGAGAGCGACGGGTCTCCTGCGACGTCGTCCCCGCTCACTTCGCTTATCCGCACGATCCTCCCGTACGACCCCGGGCGGAGCCCCGAGGGGTCGTCCGTGTGTATCAGCCGCACCCTGTCGCCTACTTCCATGACCATTTCCTCCAGCCTGCCTATCTGTATGCCGGGTCGAAGTCCTTCCACAGGTCGCGGACCTCATCCCAGTCCGCCAGGCGCTCGATGATGTCGAGTTCGATTTCCTCTTCCTCATCTTCCGCTTCATCCTCGGGCTCTGGCCCGGAGGGTTCTCCCTCGTCCTTGTCGACGAGCTCGAACGGGAAGCGCGGCATCCCTCTCAGATGCTCCCAGGGGTCGACGCCCTTCGGGTCGACCTTCTCGAAGGTCCGGGGCTCGTCGTCGATCGGGGTCTGGACGTAGCCATCCTCGCCTTCCTCGTCGCACTCCTCGTCTCCGTCATCCTCTACCTGATCATGATCGGCCGCAGGATTCTCGCGCACCCTGAGATACTTCGAGACTTCGCGAAGCCCCTCGACTCCGAAGATACTCTCGACCGCGCTCAGCATCTCCACGGCCCCCTCCCTGTAGGACATCAGCGAGAACTGCTTGTCCCTCGAGGACAGATCATGAGCCCTGATCATCGCGAGGAACTTCGCCTCGATCCTCGAGTGGCTTTCCATGTAGACCTTCCGGAGGAAGCTCAACC
>Ga0315277_10002747_pt1 | contig 24255 bp, 23 predicted proteins | sample YL17G05_15_MG_FD_203695 | JGI IMG/M metagenome (GOLD analysis project Ga0315277, IMG submission 203695) | Sediment microbial communities from Yellowstone Lake, YNP, Wyoming, USA - YL17G05_15 | ecosystem: Environmental > Aquatic > Freshwater > Lake > Sediment | place: USA: Wyoming | collected... | reverse complement strand
ACGAGGGCAAAACCGTACACGCGTTTGGGGTCGAGACGGCCGGACGAGGATTCGAGATCGCAGGCCGGCAGGCGGCCAAGCGCAAGATCGCAGTCATGGCCGATCCAGCTACGAAACAGGTCGCGGCGGCAAATATCGAATACCAAGGCGCCGATGGCAGCGTGCTCGCCCGCGAGGAATGGGCCATCGATTATCCGCAATCCGGGCCGGGCAATGTGTTCGCCCTCGGCGTTCCGGGGAACGCAAAAGTCATTGACCGAACGCGGCAGATGATCGGCACGCCGGGCGACGAGCCGGTGGCGGTCCCGACGCCCGCGCCCGGCGGTAGCTCGAAGCAGGCGCCGCTGGAGATCAAGCTGCCCAAGCCGATGTTCATCGGGACGCCGCAGGACAATCGCACGCCGTATCTGGAGCAGCCTCGCGGCCGGCCCCGACCGCCCTTCCTGGCCCCCGTGGGGACAAGAAACGTCGCGCTCGGCAAGCCGGTCTCCTCGAGCGACCGCGACCCCGTGTACGGCAGCCTCGACCTGATCACCGACGGCGACAAGGAGGCCGACGATGGCAGCTTCATCGAGCTGGGCCCCAAGCCCCAATACGTCACAATCGACATCCAGGAACGATGCGAGATTTTCGCCATTCTCGTCTGGCATTATCATCGACTGCCCCGCGTGTACTTCGACGTGGTGGTGCAGGTCTCGGCTGACAAGAGCTTCCGAAGCGGCGTACAGACAGTTTTCAACAATGACCGCGACAATTCGCTTGGCCTCGGCGCCGGCACGGACCTGCATTACACCGAGACGAACGAGGGCAAGCTCATCGACAGCAAGGGCGTTCAGGGCCGGTACGTGCGGCTGTGGAGCAACGGCAATACGAGCGACGACCTCAACCATTACATCGAGGTCGAAGTCTACGGCCGGCCCGCCATGTTGATTAAGGATAATTGATGATTGGCCCGGTCGCGGGTCCAGACCACTCCTTTTGGAGAATCATGCCATGAGACAGGGACAAAATGCGCGCAGATTGTGGATCGTCGCAGTGGTGTTCGCTCTGGTGAGCGAGGCCGCACCTGCGAGTTCACCGGCCGCTGATGTGCAGACACTCAAGGTCGGCGACGTGACGTTCGACTTGGTGCGCATCCCGGCGGGACGATTTACGATGGGCTCGACATCGGGCAGTCGAGATGAACGACCGGCACACGAGGTCACCGTCGAGGACGGGCTCTACCTGGGCAGGACCGAGGTGACGGTCCGGCAGTTTCGGGCGTTCGCCCAAGCCACCGGGTACAAGACGGACGCTGAGAAGCTGGGCTGGGCCAATACCTGCCCGCTCCCCGGCATGCACCCGCACGAACGGGGTCTGAACTGGCGTCGGCCCGGCTTCGAAGCGAGTGACGACCAACCGGCGGTGGTTCTCAGTCGCAACGATGCGGCGGCCTTCTGCCGCTGGTTGAGCGAACAGACCGGCCGGACCTGCCGCCTGCCGACCGAGGCGGAGTGGGAATACGCCGCACGCGCCGGCCGCCAGGATGACTCCCCCGGCGGCCTGAATGATGTGGCGTGGCACGAGGACAATACCTCGAACGGCCCTCATGCCGTCGCGACCAAGGCGGCAAACCCCTGGGGTCTGTACGACATGCAGGGCAACGCCTCGGAGTGGTGCCTCGACGTCTGGCGGCCGGATTACCGCGGTGCGGCGCTCGACGGCCGTGCCCGGACGAGCGACCCGACAATCCCCCCGGCGGCATGGCGTTACGTGCTGCGCGGCGGCGGCTGGGCCAGTCCGGTGGAGCACCTGCGATATGGCCGCCGGGACCGTCGCCTCGCGTCATTCGCCAGCCCGGCCACCGGATTGCGGATCGCCCTGTCTACACCCTCACGCTCTTTTGTCACCCAGAGCGAAGCGAAGGACCCGGCCCACAACCTCCATGCTGCGCCGAATGCCGACACCACATGCCCACGCGAGTACGTGTCCAGCGTAGAGCCTCCCGTTCGCCGGGTGGCACCGCCAAACTCGTTTGACGGTGCTCATTCGACGGAGCTTGCTCAATCGAGACCCCACGGGCAAACGAGTTTGCCCGTGCCACCCAAGATTGGACCTTTCCAGGCTAAACAGGCACCCACGCGAGCGGAGCGTGGGCATGCCACCCTGTCCACCGACAACCGGACCGGGAGAACCATCCTCACGACGCATGGCGTGCAGTTTGAGTTCGTGCGGGTCCCGGCGGGCGAATTCATGATGGGAACGGAAGAGGGCGGTATCGAAAAGCCCGTGCACAAAGTCCGCATCGGCTATGACTTTGAAATGGGGCGGACGGAGGTCACGGTCGCACAATTCCGCGCGTTTGTCGAGGCGACGGGCTACATGACCGACGGGGAAAAGGCAGGCGTATCCACTGCGCAGCAGAGCGATCAGAGCTGGCAGACGGAGATCGGCATCGATTGGAGTAATCCGCCCTTCAAGCAGTCGGACGACGAGCCGGTGGTCTGCGTGAGCTGGTACGATGCGATGGCTTTTTGCCACTGGCTGTCCACCGAGAGCGGCCAGGAGATTCGCCTGCCCAGCGAGTCGGAATGGGAGTACGCCTGCCGGGCCGGCACGACCGGGGCCTATCCGGGCGAGGTCAGTGCCATGGGCTGGTACCAGTACAACGCAGGCAACCGCACGCACCGGGTTGCGCAGAAGCAGCCGAACGCCCTGGGCCTCTACGACATGTCCGGCAACGCCTGGGAGTGGTGCCTCGACTTCTTCACGACCAGCTATGAGGGCGCCCCGACCGACGGCAGTCCCCGATGGGATTTGAACCCCGCCAGCGACGTGGTTTCCCGTGGCGGGTCCTTCAGGAATCCCCCGGGCTGGCTCGGCTCCGCCATCCGCATGGGCAGCTATCCCGATACCAGCAACTACAACAACGGCTTTCGCCTGGTGCGAGCCTTGCGAGTAGCCGACCCAGACCATCCGAGAGTGGAGGACTGAACCATGGCAGAGGAACTGAAGGAACATGAAAGACAGTCCGGGCGGCCCGCTGTCTCGTTGATGCTCAGCATTCTGCTCCTTGGGGCAGCACGCGGCGCGGCGAGTCGCGACGAGAGAATCGTGCTCGATGTGAACGGCACCGCCTTTGAGTTCGTCCGCATCCCGGCCGGCGAGTTCATCATGGGCTCGGAGGCGGCACGGCCTGACGAACGACCCGCCCACCGGGTGCGGATAGCCCAGGGCTTCCAGATGAGCCGTACGGAAGTCACCGTCGCTCAATTTCGCGCTTTCATCGATGCGACAGGACACCAGACTCAGGCAGAAAAGGACGGCGGATCGCACGTATGCAATGCGGAGGGCAAGTGGCCCTTCACACCCGGTGCGTCCTGGCAGCGTCCGGGCTACACGCAATCGGACCGTCATCCCGTGACATGCGTCGCCTGGCACGATGCCGTTGCTTTCTGCCAATGGCTGTCGCTGAGGACCGGGGACGAGATCCGACTGCCGACGGAGGCACAGTGGGAGTACGCAGCGCGTGCCGGCGTAGTCAATGCCGATGTCAACAGCCTGCAGGAGCAGGCATGGTACAAACCCAACAGCGACGGCCGGCCGCACCCGGTCGCACAGAGAAGACCAAATGAATGGGGCCTGCACGACATGCTCGGAAACGTGTCGGAGTGGTGCCTCGACGAGTATCACGAGAGCTATGTGCAGGCCCCGGCCGACGGCGGGGCTTGGCTCGACGATGGCGACGCCTACGGGTACTACCCCGGTGAGAACCGCATCGTGCGAGGGGCGACCTGGATCACGGACGACGCCACGAAGCTGCGCCCGGCATTCCGTCGAGCCCTGCCGCCCGCCATGCACGACAACCTCATGGGTTTTCGCATTGTCCGCGTCGTCAGGGGTCGCGCGCCTGCCGAAAGGGACGCGAACGCCGCTCGGCCGAGTCCCGGGACAGCAGCGCTCGTGCCTGTCGAAGTAAGTCTGCCAAAGCCTGTCTTCCGCGACACGCCTCAGGACATCCATGCCCCCCGGCTCAAGCCGTTGCAGAAGGAGCCCGGGCCGCCTTTCCTGGCCCCGGTCGGAACAAAGAATGTCGCCCTGGGCAAACCCATCTCGGCCAGCGACGAAGAGCCGGTCATCGGAGAGCTGGCGATGGTCACCGACGGCGACAAGGAGGCAGCCGACGGCAGCTATGTCGAGCTCGCGCCTCTCCTCCAGTACGTCACCGTCGACTTGCAGAGTGAATACGAGATCTATGGCGTCCGAGCCTGGCATTACCACAAGCAGCCCCGCGTATATTTCGACGTGATCGTCCAGATCTCCGGCGACCCCGATTTCATCACGGGCGCGACGACCATTTTCAACAACGACATGGACAACTCCGCCGGCCTGGGCGTCGGCACGGACATGCACTACGTCGATACCAGCTTCGGCGAGATCTTCGACGCCAAGGGCCTGCGCGGCCGCTACATCCGGCTCTACAGCCGCGGCAACATCGCCAACGACCTCAATCATTACACCGAAGTCGAAGTCTACGGCAGACCGCTGGAATGACACACCGTGGGCGGGCGCATCCCGCGAAAAGGACCGCAACTCCATGGCCGTGAGGCCGGGCTACGCCACCCGGCCTCAGCACTTCTGCATGCTCTGTGGAATACGTGAACTATCGTCTCTCAGTGCGCATCCTTTGTGCTGACACTGCGGATGATCGTGTTGCGCTCGATGACGGCGCTCATCTTGTTGGGCAGCATGGGGACGGTGCTCTCGGCGACGACCAGCTCGTCCATCGTCACCTTACGGGGCCAGCGGGTCGCCAGGTCGATGTGGATATCGCCCTTGTAGTGCGAAGCGCCGACGGCGCGGACCTCCATGTTCGGCATGGGATTCACGATCATTTGGAAGGAGCTCTGGCCGGAGTCGAAGGCCACGATGGCGCACGGGGCCCCGTCCACGATGCTAAGTCCCTTCAGTTCGAGCGTGACCTCGCCATTTTTGAACGTGGAGCCTTTGGCGATGTTGCTGCCGAGATTGACCGGCGGCTCGGTGAAGGCGGCGGCGTGGACGATCTTGTCCCCGATGCTCTTGAGGTCCTGGATGCCCTTGCCCCCGGTCGTCGGCTCGGCGAAGGCATTGCAGAAGCCGTGAAAGTCGATGAAGGCGTTGTAGACGTAGTAGGCCTTGTCGGCCGGGAGCGGCTGACCGTTCGAATCGAGGAGCTTCTCGAATTTGGCGTGGTCGATGCCGAACACCTGGCCCTTCTCGTCCATGCCGCTGGCAGTCGTCTTGAACGAGTACATCCAGTTCGCAAGGGCCGGCACGGCGACCTCGGGGGCGTCGCCGAACTTCACGGTGAATTTGACGCACGTGTACTCATATGCGTCCTTGGCTGCCGCCGGCGTGCACTTGAGCTGAAGCCTCAGAATGTCCGTATTCACGCGTTTGCCGTCCGGTGCGTACGTGATCACCCGGGTTTCCATATCGAATGCCTGCGGCTGCGGCGAGCGCGGGGCGGAAAAGTCGAACGTCTGCCGCAGGATCGAATCATCCGCGCGTTTCGACTCCCCCGCCGCGAAAGAGATCGAGCTGCAAATCATTGCGATTGCCAATGCTGTTGTGACTCTGTGCGTTCTCATGTTCTCATACCTCCAAATCAAATGTGGTTCTTCAACTTGCGACGGGCGTTTGCGCCATGCACAGCAGGTAGCGGGCGAACAGCTCGTCGGCGTTGGTTTCATCTTTGCGCACAAGCAGGACAGCAAGGGCCAGGGCGTATGCCATCGAGTCGATGAGCATCTCGCTGTTGTGCAGGACCTGAAGCGTGGGGGCCAGCCAGCAGGACTGGATCATGCCGAACAGACCCACCAGCACGTAGAACGCCAGACCCAGGGCGAGGACGAGTTGGCGCCTCGATCCCGACCACAGGATCAGAATCGGCATCGCCCCCGCCAGAAAGAGCGCGCTCCTGGCGAATTGAGTGGCGAGGATCACGGCCGGATTTGGCACCGCCAGCGCGAATTGCCCCTGCTTGTAGTACTCCATGACGAACGGGGCGACCATCAGTCCGAAGGTCCAGTAGATGATGGGAAAGGCGAAGATCGCCGCGACGAAGCGCCACGTCCATCGACCGATGCTGCGGCCGCGGAAGAATTGGCGCACAGTCACAGCCGTTGCCTCGGCCGGGCTCGCCGGCTTGAACAGCAGAGCCAAAACCGCTGCAAAGAGCAGACACGGCAGGACGGAAAAGACAGGCACGGACGCCATGCCGCTGAGGGTCGTGAAGATGGCGCCTTCAAGAGCCGAAGTCACGCCGAGACAAACGTAGCACAAGACCGCCAACGCCATCCATCGGGCCCAGAACGACCCTCGGAGCCGCCGGGCCAGCGGTGCCAATCCTGCCGCGATAGCAAGACTGGCCACGGGCAGGAGCAGGCCAATTGTCCGCGCATCCGCCTGCTCGGGCACCTGCGGCAGCGGCAGGCCGAGAGCCGCCAGCAGTGCTCCACTGGCCATCGCGCCTGCCACGTATGCGAGAGCACACAGCGGAATCCGCCACAGGTATCCGAGAATCGTCCGAAGAGTTCGTGCCGTGTTCATGATCGTTCCTTTCTTCCCCGCCGGGAAAGATGTCTGAGTTAGTCGGCCTACTGTGGATTGCCCTGGAGTTCTTCGATGGCCCGCCGGGCCCACTGAGCGTTCATCTCATAGCCCTGGATGCCGTTCTCCATGGCCAGCCTGCCGCACGGCGGCATAATGTCCCTGACGCTGCCGAGGTAGTGACGCAACTCCGTCGCATGCGCCTGGAGCTCCGACGCAAATGCCCGGAGAAATCGCAGCGTCATCTCGCGGCCGACGATCGGGTCCATGAACGCGAACCGCATCATCAGGTCGTCCATGTGCCAGATGACGTCGTCCCTTGTGACGGGCCGTGACAAATGTTGCTTGAGCACCCGGACCCCGCGTGCGGTGATCTCATAAACCACCCGCTCACGGCGGGTCTTGCCCTCGCCCATCTTGCCACGGACCCACCCGGCCTCGTCGATGCGCCTCAGGGCGGGATAAATCGCCCCGGGACTGCTGCTGAAGTGCCCCATCGGCGTCGTCGCAAACATTTTGCGGATGTCATACCCCGTCAGCGGCCTCTGCGAAATCAGCCCCAAAATCGCCAGCGACAGCGTCGATAACCCGGTTTCCTGTGCCATATTCGTGCTCTCCAATAGTACGATTCGTACTATTAGTCGTCCGGCTGGCGGGAATATTTCAGCCCTCTTTCGCGTTCCCTCGACAACCCTCTGGAGCTATTCAAACCAGGCACCCGCAAGCGTCAGTGTGCGTTTCGATTTGACCCTGGCTGGAGGCCCGACTACAATCGCGCACATTCCGGCTGGCAAGGAGGTCTACCACCGAAACCAGACCAATCATAAGTTGAGTGAGGTGACGCAGCATGAAGGCACAACCGAATCACGCGAATTTGACACGACGCGATTTTCTGGCGACCACCACGGCCTCGGCGGCCATTGTGTGCACAGTAGGAGCCGGCTGTATGCAAGAGAGCAGGCGAGACACCAAGATGCTATCGATGTGCGGGCTGGATTGTGCGGCGTGCCCGGCCTTTATCGCCCATAAGACCGACGACGATGCCCTGCGGGTCAAGACCGCCGCCGAGTGGTCCAAACAATTCAATGCCGATCTCAAGCCCGCGGACATCAACTGCGTGGGCTGCCTCAAGACCAGGGGTGTGCAGATCGCCCATTGTGCCGAATGTGAAATTCGCAAGTGCGGCCTGGCCCACAAGGTCAAGAACTGCGCAATGTGCGACGACTTCCCCTGCCAGAAGATCAGCCAATTCCTCGCCAACGTCCCCCCGGCTAAGGCCAACCTGGAAGAGGTCCGCCGCACCCGGCAAAACTGACCGACGTGGGGCAGATCAAGCCCGGAGAAATGAGCCAGCTTCGCGAATGGTTGACCGTGGCTTCCGAGCGCTCCGGGTCGCTGGAGTACGAGGGCAAAGAAGAAGAGCCGGACGCCCTCTGAGCAGGGAATCCCGACCGCGTAAACGCAGAACTCTCAACGAGTAAACATGGAACTCCGAACCAGCGGAACTCCGAGCTTACAGGCTCGGAACTGCCGTTCGGAATTCGCTCGGAGTTCCGCCTTCAGGCGGCCTCAACGTTCGAATCTCCTTCCAATCGTAGACACACTTCGGGTTCCAGGAGGTGCACGCCACCGAATATGTCCCCCGCCCGCAGAAGACCTTCACCCTGTGCGTGCCTGGGAAAGTAGTCTGGCAGCCGGGTGGCAGCGGCAAGCGGAGAGCAACGGAGCTTGCCGATGGTGCTACGCATCTGAGGAGCCATCGGCAAGCTGGCGCTTGCCGCTGCCACCCTGCACAGTGCCCAAGGACCTGCACAGATACCCCTGTGCGGCGCGCCTGGAATTTGGCTTTACGGGATGCGCCGGGCCGATTACGCTGGGGGAAAAGTATCCCTATGGGGGTCGCAATGGTGAGAAATCGATCCGGAGTGGTGCTAGCGGTCCTAGTGATGCAGGCGGGCTTTGCGGCTGGGTGTCGCACGGTCAGCAAGGGCCTTACCGAGACGGTGCTGGAACATGAGCAGGTCAAGCAGTGGCGCGTTCATTACGGCAGCCGCACCCATTACACCCTCAGCAACGACTCCATGAAGGACGTGGAATTCGAGGGCACCCTGAACGTCGGCGACACGATCGTGCGATACCAGCGGGGGCTGGCGACCCAGGCGCAGTGCGTGGCCGAGAAGACCACGAAGCTGCTCGATGCGGTGCGGGAACGCACGGGCGTCGCCGTCACGACCCGGACGACCATGTACCTGCTGCGTTTCGATCAGAAGCCGCAGAATTTCGACATTATGCTCGCGGTGGAGCCGAATGAGTTTCCGCTGCCGCTGTTCGTGATGGCGGGTGACGAGTCCTGCGAGTCGATCCTGATCCAGAATCGCAGCTACCCGTACCTGGTGGTGCATGAGTTGGTGGAGACGTCGCTGGCGGCGGGCAAACGGGGCGGCGTGGTCTTGCCTGACCTGTCCTGGGGGTTCCTGGGCCTGACCGTGCACGCTAACAACCACACCCGCTGGTTCCGCGACGGCATGGCGAACTACGCCGGCTATGTCGCCTATCGAGCGCTCGCTGAGACCATTCCCAGCAGCCCCGGGTTCCAGTATCGCGAGATGCTCCTGCACGCGAATCCGTTTTCCTCTCTGGCGCAGGTCGGCCCGAAGTTGTTTCGGTGGGTGCAGTCTTCGGAGGCGCCGGATGAGCGAACCTACTACAATGCGGCCCTGGGCCTGTTCCTGCTCATTGAGGACCAGTTCGGCCAGGAGGCGATTCGCAACATCGTGGCGGAGATCGGCAAGCATGATGTCGTGGACGGGCGAGATCTGCTCGCGATCACTCGCCGCATCGTCGGGACCGACATCAGGCAACTGGTCGATGATTTCGAGTTCCCGCAACTTCGCATGGATCTGGAGCGTGTGACCCCCGCACTGGCCCTCAATAAGGGACTGAACCTGCAAGCAGGGCTCTGCATCACGTCGATTGACGAAAAGGGTATCGCCGGGAAAGCGGGGCTCAAGGCCGATGACGTCATCACGGCTGTCGGGACCACGCCGCTGATCAGCCAGCTTGACTTCGAGCTGGCGCTGTTCAAAGCACGAAAACAGGAGTCTGTCGCCTTGGCCGTCCAGAGGCAGCCGGCCCAGACGCTGTCCATCGATCTGCCCCTGCACAAGGCCGGCGCTCCCGACGCAGCCGAGAAAGCCCCCCGAAAACGCCACAGACGCCTCAAGAAAGGCAGTTCAGACCTGCCCCCGCTCGCCGCCTTCTGACCACCTCCCGATGTGCCAAGCGAATTTTTGTTTTTGCGGATTTTACGTAGAAACTTCTTGACACAATGTAAAGTATAGCTAACATTAAGTCAGTTCTGCTTGACATAATGCGATGTGAGCTGCATAGGAGAAACGGCCATGAATAGGGTGCAGAAAGTCGCGTGGGTACTTGTCATCAGCACGTCAGGGGCCTTTGCCGTCAATCTGATCGCCGTCGCCGTGTTGCACTACTACGTGGGCATGCCCAGGGCCCTTCTGGGCTTCTGCATGATGGGTCTGGCCGGACTCGGCGGCCTGGCGCCGGTGCTGATTAAGAAGGATGAGGGCCCGGTTGCCGCCGACGAGCGGGACCAGCTTTTCCAGCGGCGGGCCGCCATTGCGGGCTTCGCGACGGCGTACATGGTCTTTGGAGCCGCCTGCATGATCCCGTTCTTCGTGCTCGGGCCCAGTGCCAGGATCTCCGTCACCTGGCTGCCGACGATCTTCATGGCCGCGGGCATAAGTCACTTCTTCGTCTATTCGGTCGCGATCCTGAGCCAGTACGGCTGGAACGGCCGGGGAGAACGACAATGAATCGGTATCAGAAGACTGCGTGGTTCAACTTGATCGTCATAGCGGCAACCATCATCGTCACCGCAACGGCGATCGCTGTGGAATTCCGCATGCGCGGCTATTCGACGGTCGGACCGTTCTTTGTGGCGATTCTGGTGTTGCTGAAGTTCACGCCGCGCATGTTCAAGAAACCGCAGAGTCGCAACGGGGTGGTATCCGATGAGCGTGACGACCTCATTGTCACGAGGGCAGTCTCCTATGCCTGGGCCGCATTCTGGTGGCTCTTCGTTGGATCGTGTTTTCTCTTGTGGTTCATCATCGGGCCGGAGAATTCAGTGCCGACGATGGCCTTGCCGCTGATGGCCCTCGGCGCGGGGCTGTTCCACAAGGTCGTGTGCTCGGCCGCCATTCTGATCCAGTACGCCCGGACAAGCTCGGTTGAGGAGACGAATCATGAATAGAGCACAAGAAACCTCACTGGCCTTGATGATCTTGATGCCGCTGTGTGCCCTGATCCCCGGCTCCGTAGCCGTGCTGCTGGTGTACACTCAGGGCACTCACCTGATTCCGCTGCTCATGTTCGCTTTCGTCATCGTTCTGGGCAGCCTCTTTTGGCTGCTGCCAGCCGTCGTGCAGAAAGTCCACAAGAGCAAGAAGGTCCAGTCCGATGAGCGCGACCTGTTGATCTACAAGAATTGGGCCGTGGCCGCCCACGTCGTTCTGTGGTTGTATTTCGCTGTCATCTGTCTCGTCGCCTGGTGGCTCGTTGGGCCGGAAGGCGTGGTTTCGGTGAATATAATGGCTCTGGTCCTCGTCGGCGCGGCGGCGATCTTTCTGCTGGTGGAGTACCTGGCCGCGTTCATCCAGTACGGCCAAGGAGGCGACGACCATGACTAGGACCCAAAAGACTGCATGGCTCAACGTGTCGGGCTTCCTGGCGAGCATGGCACTTTTCAGCTATCTGTTCATCACGATCTTCGCTCTCAAGAGGCTGCCCAATCGTGCTGCCGCCGTAGTCGTGCTCCTCCTGTTCGGTGCGCAGTTCGCATGGTGGATCTTCGTGCTACGCAAGAAGCAGAGTCCGGCCGAGCCCGAGGCGGATGAGCGGGACAAGGCGATTATGAGGAATGCGGTTCTCGTAAGCTTCCTCTCGACCTGGCTGCTCCTGGCGGTTGCGACGCTGCTTCCGGCGCTCATTCTCGGGCAGGCAGGCTGCCTGCCCGTGTTCCTGCTGCCGTTCATCAACTTCGGCGTGTTCCTCATCGCAGGGCAGATCTACTTTGTGGCGGTTCTGGTGCAGTACGGTCGGGGACGCAAAGGAGAACAGCTATGAACAGACTTCAAAAAGCCGCGTGGCTCAATTTGATCGCCGGCACGATCTGCGTCGCCATCGCGGGCCTGGGTTTCGTCCTTCTGGCCAGGAGAAACGCCAGAGGGCTCGACTACATCCTGGTCTCCTTCGTCGGCGCGTGCCTGATCGTCCCAGTTTGGTATTTCCTCTATCGCAAGAGGTCCCCGGAGGCCCGCGTCGACGAGCGAGAAAGGATGATCTACAGCCGGGCGTTCGCACTCTCGGCCGGCATCACGATGGGGTTCCTGGGCGGCATCTGCATCGTCCCCTTCTACGTCCTCGGCGGGCAGAGCCTCATGCACGTGTACTATCTGCCCGTGATCTTCCTGACCACGCTGTTCACCGCACAGTTGACGCACTCCGTGGCCGTCCTGATCCAGTGCGAACTCGAGGCCGACGATGGGCGATAACAACCTGAGCAACCGGATTCGCCGCCTGCGCTTCGAGCACGGCGAGATGACGCAGCAGGAGCTGGCCGACAGGGTCAGCGTGACACGCCAGACGATCATCGCCATCGAGGCCGGCAAGTACGCCCCCTCGCTGCCCCTGGCCTTTCGCATCGCCCGAGCCTTCAACGCCACGGTCGAGGACGTCTTCCAATACGATAGCGACCCAGAGAAGCCACAACAGGTCCTATAGGTCCTATTGGTCCTATCAGAAGGAGCCGACCTGCGACTGGGCAGGTCGGCTCTGTGTGCGCGATGTCAGTAAGCGTGCGTGTCACTTCGCAGGATAGTCGCTGCGGGTCATGTAGATTGCCGTGACCTTGTCGTCGCCGAACCAGACGCGGACCTTCTGATCGGGGCGGGCGTAGTAGTCATACCCCTGGCGCCCGTCGATGTCCTTGTACAGGACCTTCTCCTTGAAGGTGTTCTTCTGGCCGGTGACCGTCTCGGTCGGCTCGCCCAGCAGGGCCAGGGCCTCTTCCAGGGTCGAGCCGACGCGCAGCTTGCCGGCATACACGTACTTGGAGTTTCCTGCGAAGCGCAGCTCCACGATGTGATTGTCCATCATGAACACCTGGAAATCGCCTGGGTACACCGCGATGAATCGATCCGGCAACTGGTCCGGCGAGAATATCTTGTTGCCCCAGATGTATTTCACCGGCGTCCCGAAAACCGCAATGACCTGTTTTAGGTCGGCCGAGTCGATATCCAGCAGGGCGACGCGCTCCGCCAGCAGGCGTGCGAACTCCGGGTCGAACGGCCCCCTTGAGCCGCCGTCGCTGTAGTCGCTTCGTGTCATGTAGATAGCCGCAACCTTGTAGTCGCCGAACCAGAGGCGCACGCCGCGATCGGGCCGATGGTAATAACAGTGCCCCTTCCGCCCGTCGATGTCCTTGAAGAGGACGCTATCCGAATCGGACCAGCCGATTGGCTTGCCCTCGACCGTCTTGACGGGAGCACCGAGCACGGCCAACGCCTCTTCCAACGTCGAGCCGATGCGCAACTTGCCGGCATAGACGTACTTGGAGTTGCCCTCGAAGCGCAGCTCCACGATGCGATTGTCCATCATGAACACATGGAAATCGCCCGGGTACACGACAATGAACCGATCCGGCAACGCATCCGGCGACAGCGTCTTCGGTCCCCAGATATATTTCACCGGCTCGCCGAAGATCGCTTTGACCTGTTCCAGGCCGGCGGCGTCGAGATCGAGCTGCGTGACCTTTTGGGGAAGCTGCGCCGAGAACTCGGCGGCGCGGGCATACGCCTGCAACCGGGCGGGATCGCCATAGTCGGGCTCGATGTTGATTTCCATCACCGAGCGGTCCTGCTTGTTGATCTCGAAGTTGACGCCGAAGGACTCGTAGATCAGAAAGTCCTTGAATTCCGTCTCTTTCAGCATGGAGTCCGGGCCAAACGCCTGCTTGACCTTGCTCTCGGAGTCTCCCACGTGCACGCCGTTGCCGAACACGTAGCTTGGACCCAGCAGAGTGATCCCGGCGACGGTGCCATCGCTCATGCCGAACGAGATGTCCTTGAAGCACAGGAAGTACTCGTCAGGGAGGTTATCCAGCGTATAGGTCTTGTCTCCGTAGAAGATGTTTTCGGGCTGACCGTACTTTTCGAGAACGGCGTCTTTGCTGAGCCCGAACAGCTCGGCGATTCCGCCGGGCAGTGTCGGAGCGGCTTGCACTCGCGCTTGCTGTGCCCGAGCCGTAACACTGCCCCGGCCCATGGGAATCAGCACAGCGCCGGCCGCCAGGATGACCAGCAACCCTGCCGGGCCCAGCGTGGTGCGTTTCGATACACGTCGATTCAACATGTGTTTGATCCTCCTTTCTAAAGCTCTTTTCGATTCCGCAATTCCTATCAAACGTAAGCTGAAAGCCGGCTTTCGAAATGCCATGTGTGCAATGTCGATGAGCGTCTCGGTGTAGCACTGAGCCTGCGACCGCAGGGTGGTGACGACCGTCTCGTCGACGGCGAACTCCCGCAGGTCCCGCAACTTCGTATTGGCGACCCACACGAGCGGGTGCCAAAAATAGGCGATTTGCAGGGTGGTTTGCGCCAGGCTCACCCATGGGTCCCACCGCTTGATGTGGGCCAGCTCATGCGTGAGAATCGTGCGCAGGCCCTCTGATCCCAGTCCCGGAGGCAACGCGATGGGCAGAAGAATCACCGGTCGGGCAAAGCCGCACACGCAGGGACTGTGCATATCATCCATGAGCCTCAGCGCCACCGGCGCAGTGACTCCCAGGTGGGTCCGGCATTCCTCCAGCAGGTCAATCATCCACGGCGCGGCGCGGACACTGCGATGCAATGACCTCCTTACAACTGCGATGCGCCTCAGCACAATGATCAGCAGCATCACGACTCCCGAGCCCCAGCCCAACAAAACCAGTCCCGGCCGCCGCAGAGGCACGATTTCCCCGCCCGGCACTGCTGTCCTCGTTGTGCGCGCAGCTACAGCGGGGATATCTTGGACATATCCAGGCGGCGCCGCGGAGACTGTGGGCATCACAAATGGGAACGGGACTGGAGAGACAACAGGGGATGAAGATGTCGCGGGCAGGTACCTGCCCAGCCAATAGTTGACGCCGGTCGGCAGCGCCAGGGACGGCGGCAGCACCAGTTTCACCAGGACCAACAGCCAGATTCCATAGCGAAATCGAGCGCAGACCCGCTTTCGCAGGCACAGATCCAGCAACAGCAGCAGTCCTACCAGGATGCTGGATTGAACGAGTATGCGTCCGCCGTAGTCGCAGAGCATCCGGCCCCAGTGGTTGAGAAGAACGATTACACTATTGAGCACGTCCATCTCCGGTCTCCTGTTCGCGCGAGTCTTCCGCACGGTCCGACGTTCCCGCCTCGGTGATCCGGCGGGCGATCTCGCGGAGCTGACGGGCTTCCTCCGCCGAAAGCCCCTCATGCTCCACTAAAAACTGCATCATCGGGGCCAGAGCCCCGTCAAAAGCCCGTTTGAGCATCCGGTAGAATTCGCCGCGTTTGGCCTCCACCTCATTCACCGTGGTGCTGTACAGCGTCAGGTTGCGAATCTGCTGCGTCTGGAGCAGCCCCTTGCGAACCATGCGGTCCATCGTGGTTTTCACGGTGCTGTAAGCCCAGCCCTTGCTCGCGGCCAGGGCCTCCTGCACCGTGCCTGCCGCACAGGGCTGGTGTTTCCACATCGCTCGCATGATGGCCCATTCCGCCTCGGTCAGCTCCACGCTCGGTTTCTCGGAACGTTTCTTTCTACTCACAGCAAGTTCTCCTATGTACGACACATATAACAGACGTACGACAGGTGTCGTATGTTACAGGGAAAAAAGGAAAAATGCAAAAAAATTTTCGGGAGACCTCGCAGTCGCCGCCCATGTCAGGCGAGAGCCCTATAGGTCCACCACGTCCACTCCGTCCACCGCGTCCACTACTGTGAAGCCCCGCCCTACGCGAATTCCTGCAGGAGGGCCAGCAGCTTTCGGTCGAGCTTTCGGCCGTGGAAGTCCTCGTACTGGACGTCGGCCCGGCCGGAGTCGATGATGCCGAACGAGCCGCGGAAGTTCCACAGGGCCAGGCCGATGCCGTGACCGGTGAGGATTTCCAGCACGTCGCGCAGCCAGGCGAGGACCACAGGATGCGGCGTCTTGTTGAACGCCCCGCCCTCGCCGCAATGCACGCCGACACCCTTGCGGGCCAGGTCCGCCCACTTGGCGTAGTGCTCCTCCAGGCGCTTGCGGTCCCAGCCGTTGCCGGGCCAGGCGGGCTGCGGGTAATTGGCGCTATCGACCCATGAGGCCCCAAAGTGACTGATGAACATCGGCTGATAGGCCCGCGTGCTCTGCGCGATGCCGAGGTCGGCCAGTTCCGGCATGGGCTCGTTGCCCCAGCTCAGGCCATCGGCGACGACAAGCCGGTCTGGGTTGATCTGGCGAATCGCCGCGACCGTCGTGCGGACGACCCGCTCGTGATCGGCCCGGCTCATCTGCGCGCCCACCGACGGCGGCTCGTTGATCAGATCGAAGCTGAGTTTGTCACGCCCGATCCCCTTGTACCGCTTGGCCATCAACTGCCAGTGGAAGACGAACGCATCCAAGGCGGATTTGTCCTTCCAGAGGTTGTGCGGCTCCTTGAACTCCGCATTGACCGAATATCCCGGCCCGCGATGGAAATTCAGGCTCACGTGCAGGCCCGACTTGCCCGCCAGCTCGATCCCCCGGTCCAGCTTCGCCAGCATGGCCTCATTGATCTTGTAGTCGTCGCCGCCCTCAATCCAGAGCCGATAGCACGTCGGGAACCGCACGAAGTCGAACCCGAAGTCTCGAATCCACTTGAAATCATCCTCCGCAAAGTCCCCCCGGCTGCGCATCGTGAACATGTCGAGCAGATTGAACCCCCGCCACCGCGGAATCGCCGTCTGTGCCTTCGCCTGAGCAGGCCGATCCTGCCCCAGCACCTTAGCGCCCACCCGCGCCCCCGCCAACCCCATCAAACCAACAGCAGCACTCTTAAGAAACTCACGCCGACTATCTACCATCCGATGTCCTCCTATTGTCTGTACATTCGGAACAAACCGATACACCGTCGGCCCGCCCGCGTCAACAGGAATCCGAGCGACTCACAGACAAGCCTGTGGTTTCATCATGTGACGAAGAGAGAGAGTTGATGGTGAAGTCTCATCTCTGTCCCACAGGGAAGCACCTTGAGGATTACATTGGCTGAAATGCCGGCCAACTCCTTGGGTTCGAGCTTGTAAAGACCACCGCCGTAGGTGCGTCCGTGGCCGATGAGACTCTCCGAAGTGACCGAGGAGAGGGCCTCCCATATCGCCTTCCAGAGTTCAGGCGCGTTGTTCAGCAGAATCCCGAGTTTGGGCTTTGGATACAGCATCAGGTAGACGTTCGCCGTAGTTGCTTGGGAGTGATTCAGAATGAACCGGAATGGTGAGTCACTTCTTGCCGTGGGTCTACCCATGTAGGTGCAGAGCAATGGTGCAGGCGGACGGTTCTCCTGACTGTACCACGGTTCTCGATGGCGGCACAAATATCGCTCATGAACTCCCTTCTTCACGCCATCTTCAAGATACCGCCAAAGAGAGCAATACCCTGCCTGTATCCTTTCCTCGGGCAGATCGCAATGCAGCAGATAACGCCGTTTCGAGATTTGCGCCTCCCCGTTCTCATCCGCCAGGACCTCGTTGCTCTCAAGTTCCCTCGGGCTCGGGAGAATTGGCTGAAGGAATTCTGCAGGCAGGCTATGTTTCTCCACCTGTTCCGAAGTGAGGATGAAGAACGAATTGCATCCAGTCGCCAGCCCTCGTTTCACGACGAACAGGTCACCCAGCGTGCCTGGGCCATCATCACGGTCACTCTCGACCGGAGGTTGAGCCAAATGAGTCCACTTCGACGTTTTGCGCAACTGGTCCAGGCTGACGTAGGTTGAAACCTTTGGCTTATCGAGCGTTCCTCCGAAGGAGAATTCCACCTGGTGGCTATCCGAGGGCAATGCGTTCGTAAAAAAGACGACCGCCGATGATACTAGCGCGTCTTCAAACTGAACTTCGTTTGGATCAAAGCGATGGATACGATTGAGCGTCACTCTGCTCACAAGGAACTCTTTGACCCTGCGCCCGTAATTGACGTCCATGAATTCGCTGGGAACCAGCCACGCCCCGACGCCTCCTTTCGACATCCATGCCTGCGAGAGAACCATGAAGTAGGCATACAAGCCGCTCAGCCCGTTCATCTGGAATCTGAGCCTTTGTGATACAACGGCTTGAAGCTCCTGCTTCCGTAAGCTGCTCAGATGATGGTGGCGTACGTAGGGTGGATTGCACACTACAAGATTGTATTTGTCAGCCTCCGAATCCGGGGGCTGAGCGTCTGTAAAATCAGCATGATGCAATTGCAGTCCTGTGCCATCCCAGAGGTGGGCAATCGGCTCAATGTAATGAGGGTCGATCTCATAACCGGCGGCGACCTCGATTCGTGACGCCGCCATATCAGACAGCAAGGCGGAATAGAAAGCGCCGGTCCCAAAGCCAGGTTCGAGAAAGCGTATCTTCCGGTCTGGTCCGAGCAGGGAGAGTGCGTGTCGGACAATGTCGGAGGCCAGATTCGCAGGTGTCGCGAATTGCCCAAGCTTATTCCTTGAAGCTTGGTCCTTCGCCTCACTCAATCGTTCCTGCAATTCCTGACGGGCTTCTTCTCGCTGGTCAACCACGTTCATGCTCTATAATCCGAATTCCTTTAAGTCGCCCATTCGATGCTCCCACACCCAATCGATCCCCTCCGCAGCCTCGTAGCCAAGATAGCCGCTGTCGAAATAGCCGCAAAGAAACAGCACGTACTGGACCGCGTCTCCATGCATCCTTTTGAGTTGACCGATTTTTGCTGCCTCTTCCTGTCTTCGCTTATTCGTATTCGTGAAGTCTCCGGCGGATTTCGCCTCAATCATGATTGGTAGCTGGCTCGGCTTGGTTTTACGGAGCTTCACTACCGCATCGACCGGGATGTTGACCCTGTTGCCGTCTTCTCTGAGCCCTGGCACGTTCAATCGAAAGGCAAACGTCCCTGGCGGCATCTCCTTCAGATCGGTCTTGCCGGTCATATCCTTGTAGCGACGAGCCTCAAGCCAGTCCTTTATTCTGCCCAATTGTCTGCGCTCCTGGGCATTGCGAATTATGGGATTGGCATTGGCTCCACAGAGCCGATCCGCGACGATTGTTGCGGCCCTGTACACCTCCTGTTGCGTAGGATCACGTTTCTCCCCGAGCTAGGTGAAAATATCAACATCAACAAGCCGCGTAATCATGGCGACGATCTTCTGTATGGCCTTCTCCAAGGCAATCTTGCTCATCTGCGGCGGGAGACAGTCGTCCTTTTCCATCGTATCTACGAGCGATTTTGACACACCAGCCAGCCCAACCAACCGGTCTCTCGCGATCGGGGGAGCAGTGCACATGCGAAGACCGAAGAGAATCGACGGGTGCTCGCTCAACTCCTGGAGCGAAAGAAGAATCAACCGATGCACACAACACGGCAAATCTTCGGCGCTACTCAGCAGGCCGGTTTTCCACAATATTCATTCTGCGGAACCTCACACCTGCATTCCTATAGCGCTGCTCTCCCATTAGACCGGCCCCGGTATCATCTGTCCAGACTCTTCTGGCCCCGGCTGCTCGCCGTATGGAAGTGCGCCTTTCCAATGTGCCACGGTTCGAGTACAATCTGGCGGCAGCCGAGATGCTGCGGATGGATACATTCATCGACTTCAAAGAGGCTGGGAAACGGCCTGGTTAGGATAGGCATAAATGGGATTGCCGGTGGTTGCTATTGTGGGTCGGCCGAATGTGGGCAAGAGCAGTCTGCTCAATGCGCTGGCGGGGCACTTGATCAGCATCGTCGAGCCGACGGCCGGCGTGACGCGCGACCGCGTCAGCACGATCATCAGCCGGGATAACCAGTACATCGAGCTCGTCGATACCGGCGGCTATGGCGTCGTCGATTCCGACCACCTCAGCGACCACATCGAACGGCAGATTCTCACGGCCATCGAGTCGGCCGACCTGGTGCTCTTCGTCGTCGATATTCGCGAGGGGATCACGCCGCTGGACCAGAAAATCGCCGAGATGCTCCGCAAGCACGAGCTCGACGTCATCGGCGTGGCGAACAAGGCGGACACCAACAGGCAGTTTCCCGCCGCAGGCGAGTTTCAGCGGCTGGGGTTCGGCGAGTTCCTCTGCGTCTCCGCCCAGAACAACGTCAACAAGACCGTGCTGCTCGACCTGATCTATGAGCGGCTCGGCCCGCTGGGTCAGACGGGGGCACCGCCCGAGCCGGTCATGAAGATCGCCATCGTCGGCAAGCGCAACGTCGGCAAGAGCAGCATGGTCAACGCCATCGCCGGCAGCGAGCGGGTGATCGTCAGCGAGGTCCCGGGCACCACCCGCGACGCCATCGACGTGCGAATCGAAAAGGACGGCAAGACTCTCGTCGTCATCGACACCGCCGGCGTCCGCAAACGCGGCAAGATGAGCAGCGACATCGAGTTCTACAGCTACGTGCGGTCCCTCCGCTCGGTCAGCCGGGCCGATGTCGTCTGGCTCCTGATCGACGCCACCGAGCCGGTCTCCGAAGTCGATAAGAAGCTGTCCCACCTGATCGCCGAGGAGCACAAGGCCTGCATCCTCGTGGTCAACAAGTGGGACCTGGCCAAGGCGGCCGCCGCCACAGGCGACTACGAGGACTACCTGACGAAGACTCTGCCCGTGCTGAGATACGCCCCGATCGCCTTCACCACGGCCACCGAGAGCCGCAACGTGCAGAGCGTGCTGGACCTGTCGGCCGAGCTGTTCAAGCAGGCGATGACCTGGATCACCACCGGCCGGCTCAACAAGGCCTTCGAGGTCATCCGGACGGAGCGGGCGGCGCCCGGCAAGAGAGGCTCGAAATGGCCGAAGATCTACTACGTGACGCAGGTGGCCGTCAACCCGGTGACGATCCTGATGTTCGTGAATGACCCCGGCCTGTTCGATGAAAATTATCGCCGCTTCGTCGTCGGCCGCCTCCGCGACCTGCTCCCCATCGCCGAAGTCCCCATCCGCCTCCTGGCCCGCCCCAAAACCTCCCGCAACGAGCCAAAGGAGTAGACCGGCCCTACTTCTGCGGAGGCTCCGGGGGGGTGGTGGGTTTCTCGGCCGGGAGGGGGACGAGGCGGAATTGAACCCGGGGCGCCGCCTGGTCCAGCTTGATCTCCCCGCGACCCACGTACTCGTCCGGAAAATTCGGGACGGCATTCCTCGATATGTAATCCGTACTGAGCTTGTCCGAATCCTCGATGTACAGGATCATGTGGAACGGGGTCTTGTCGTACTCCTGGTAGGCCGACGGGGTCGCCTCGATCATCACGGGATTGACCGTCGGGTCTTCCCGCAGCTCGACGCGGTACTTGGCCTGGAGGTTCTGGCTCATGCACAGCCCGAGGGTCGCCGCGACGGGGTAGGACTGCAGAACGTCGTCGGTGGGGGGCAGTTTGATCCTGACCATCTCGGCCGCGTCTCTCCGTTGGCCGTCGGCCAGCTCCACGTAGGGTTTCTTCTCGACCGGCGACTGTCGTGCCTGCCTTTGCTCCTCCGCCGACAGGCGGACCCGGGCCACGAGCACCTCGCCCGGCGGGACCGGCACGCTGACGCGCGACGGCTCGAGCACCTCGGCCACGATCGGGCTGCCCTTCTCATCGACGCACTCGACCGCCACATCCGCCCTCTCCAGGCGGAGCACATGAACGGTGAACACCCTCGGCTCGCACCTCTCGACCGTCAGGCCCAACTGCCGGATCTCGTTACTTTGCTTGAGGAACTCCAGCGTGTCGATCGTGCGGACCGTCGTCTCGGTCGGCCCCAACTCCTCGCCGACCAGAAAGAGATTCAGGTCGAGCTTGCCCTTGTTGTTGAGGCGTTCCACTTCGGTGACCCGCGAGGCGGGGCCCTTGAGTTCCACACGCTCGACGACCAGCGAGGATCGCAGCGCTGAGCCTGCTGTCTCCAGGGCGATCCAGAGGTTCGGGTCGGTAGACCGCGCTACGGAAACCGTAACGGTACGGGTCAGCTCCAGCGGCTCGTCCTGGGCCAGATCCGCCCACACCCAGATCAGGGCCGTCAGGAACACCGTCACGGAAATCTTTCCGAGGTTCAACTGCTTGCTCATCGTCGTATCGGAACTTCACATCATGGGTGGCGTTTGAGCAGCCGCCCGACGAGCGGCACACGCTCCTCGATCGTTCCGGCCAGGTGGGCGCGAATCTGCGACTCGGTCACGTTGCGAGTCAGCACGCCGTCCCGGGCCAGGGAGATCGCTCCCGTCTCCTCGCTGACGACCAGGCACAGGGCGTCGGACCCGGAGGTGATCCCGACGGCGGCCCGGTGGCGCGAGCCGAGCTCGATGCCGTCGGCGCTGCCGGCCTCCGCCAGGGGCAACTGGACGCGGGCGGCGACGATCCTGTCGCCGCGAATCACCACGGCCATGTCGTGCAGGGCCGTGCCGGGATAGAAAATGCTCTTCAGCAGGTCCGCCGTCACCCGCGCGTCGAGCCGTGAGCCCGTCTCGATGAACTCCCCGAGCGCCACCTCTCGCTCCAGGACGATGATCGCGCCGATTCGCGCGGCGGAAAGCTGCGTCACGGCGGAGATCAGCTCCTCCACCGTGCGGGAAAGCTGGTGCGACGACCCCGCCCAGATTCGGGGCTGGCCAATCTGGATAAGGACCCTCCTGATTTCAGGCTGGAAGGCGGCGACCGCGACGACCAGCACGGCGATGACAAACCCCTTGTAGAGGTACTGAAGACGCTCGAAAGGAAGGCGCTCGACGACGAGATTGAGGATGAGCACGCCGGCCACGAGCAGGAAGATGACGCCGCGAAACAGACGCTCGCCGCGCGTGCCCTCGAGGAAATCCACCACCCACCAGACCACCATCCCGATCGCAAGCACCTCGACGGCGACTGCCCACAACGGATACCCGGCCACACGATCAAAATAATCGAAAAGTGCATCCACCTTGCAGCAACCCTTCCGTGGGCCGGTCGCGCGGACTCCGCTCCGGCGGCTACGGGATTCTCTTATCGGTCAGTCTGCTGGGCTTGTCCAACAACAGAACCTTGTCAATATCCGACGTCATCTCCTGCGTGTTCAGCCGCAACGTCCGGGCGTGTCTGCGGCTGACCTCCGCGGAGGTCTCCCCCGGCTGCTGCCAGTTGCAGCCGCTCAGCACCAGACCCAGGACGAAGGCCACTCCCGCCGTCAAAAGGCGCAAACTCCACCTGCTGCGACGCCCTTTCCTATCTTTTGCAGCCGTCACGCTTTTCATCATTTCCCCTTTTTCAACCGATATCGGATTGTCGCGTTTTCCAGCAACGAATGGGCCCAACCTGACCACAGGACTCTTTTCAGGGCGGCGCAAAGCCAGCCCCACCATAGACTTAATTATAGCCCGCCGCCTTGGCCCTGTCAAGCTCCGACCCAGATTTTGCCATTTTAGCCGCAAAAACAGCCCTCCGCCCCCAATCTCGCATTATCCACGACCGTACTGACCTTCCGAGAACCCTGATGTTCCCGCAGGTCCGGCCGGTCAATTCCCGCCGGCTGCTTCGTTACTATTCGGCTCGGCGGGAACCGGCACTGCTATCTCTGCATCATCCGCAGCCGCACTGACCTTGCGGGAGCCGGACCGGGTATCTCGAACGATGCTCGGCATACTCGCCCCATGCTCGACGGCCATCTCTCGCAACTGCTCCCCGTCCCGATAGACGATCACGCCCCGGCGGATCTCGTGAATCACGAAATGGCCCACCTGCGTTCCTTCCTTCACCCACCGCTCGCCGCCCTCAGCGGCCCCAACGTCAGCAATCAATGCCATGGACCTCTGGGGCTCGTTCGGATAGTAGCTAGTCCCACACAGCTTGAACCGCACCGAAGGAGCCGCAGGCCGGACCGCCGGTGCCGCCGGCGAGAACTTCGCATCCGCAACGGCTGGCGATGATCGTTCCGGGCTCTTCGGCGAATTCAGGAGCAGGGCAAGCGTCTTCGCCTGCACAACCAGCGGCGCCTCCTCCGCTGACCGTTCTCCGGACCCACTGCCTTGCGTTTTGAACCGCTCGACAGCGCTGGGCCCATTGAGAAACTCCTCAACTCGTGCATCGCGCTGGCCCCGCTCACTCAGCAAAAGCCCCAACACGCTGCAAGCCCCCAGCAAGGCACAAATGCCCAGGATATAGAACAATCTCACGATAATTGCCTCGAAGAAGGTATCGGCGAACGCCTTGCTAGAAGGCAATACAACAATCAGAGCCGCCCCCTGAATGCTGCAGAATTCAGAAATGGAATCTTCATATGTAGATAGTCAGGTAGTACCTCATGATATTGGCAAGTTCAAATGCGGAAATTGGCTAGTTGGGGGCCTCCTTGGCCATCGCTTATAAGGAAGTGTGGCAGGACCGTGAGGCGCAAGGAGATTGCGTATGGCAACGCAACGACATGCGAGCGGCCCCCACGTCCCGGCCAAGCCGAGTTCCGCCG
>Ga0315277_10002746_pt1 | contig 24262 bp, 17 predicted proteins | sample YL17G05_15_MG_FD_203695 | JGI IMG/M metagenome (GOLD analysis project Ga0315277, IMG submission 203695) | Sediment microbial communities from Yellowstone Lake, YNP, Wyoming, USA - YL17G05_15 | ecosystem: Environmental > Aquatic > Freshwater > Lake > Sediment | place: USA: Wyoming | collected... | reverse complement strand
CATTCATCGTTCATCGTTCATCCTTCATTCATACCGCAGCGCCGTTGTGGGCTGGAGGCGCGACGCCCGCCATGCCGGCAGCAATGACGCGACCAGACAGATCACCAGCGCCGACACAACGATGATTCCCATGGTCTGCCAGCGGATCAACACCGGCATCTGGCTGATCCCATAAACGCCCGCCGGCAGCTGAATCGGACACCAGGTGTTCAGACTCCAACAGATGAAAAACCCAATTGCCATGCCCAACGCGATTCCCAGGACTCCGACGATCAGGCCCTGGAAAAGAAAGACGCGAAGAATCTGGCGTTGCGTCGTTCCCATCGCACGCAGAATTCCGATCTCACGTGTCTTTTCGATGACAATCATCACCAACGTGCCGATGATGTTGAACGCGGCGACCAGAACGATCAGCAGCAGAATCACGAACATGACGGTTTTTTCGAGCTTGAGCGCGTTGAAGAAATCGGGATTCAGTTCATCCCACCCGATCACCGTGAGCGTCCGATCGTTGAGATGTTCCCGCAGCCGGCGTTTCACCGGTTCGAGCCGATAGGGATCGCGCACCCGCAGGTGAATCTGGTCGGCTACGTCCTCGAGCAGGAAGATGCGCTGCGCCGCATCGAGTGACATGTAGGCGCAATTGGCATCCACCTCGAACAGGCCCGTTTTGAAAATGCCGCTCACGCGCAACTGCGCGATTTTCGGATGGGGCCCGGTCGCGAATTGCGCCAGCTTCGTGACGGCATAGAGGGGATCATCAATCCAAACGCCCATGCTTTGGGCCAACACATAGCCAAGGACAATATCGCGCTCGCCCGGCCGGGCGCTGCCGACGCGCACGTCGCGGATGAAACTGGTAACGTCTTTTTCCCGTTCGAGATCGAACCCTTCGACCCGGACCGGAACCATGGCCGACCCAATTCTTCTTTCGATCGAGAGAGCCGCCGGGCGCGAAATCAGGGGCGATGCGGCCACAACACTGGGATCGGCCTCGGCGATGGCGAGCACCGAACGATAGTCGCGGATCGTGTCCGTCCATCCGTGCCGAATCGTGATGTGCGACGAGGAACCCATGATCCGATCCATGAGTTCCTTGTCGAAGCCGTCCATGACGGCGATCACAACGATTAAGGCGGCGACCCCGACGGCCACGCCGCCGACCGAGATGATCGTGATCAGGGAGATCAAACCCCGGCGTTCGCGCGAGGCGAGATAGCGACGGCTGACGAAGAATTCAAAACGCATGATGAGTAATCGCCCTTAGTACTCCATTTCATAAGTTCGATGACGTATTCTTTTTGACAGGATCACAGGATGGACGGGATGCAGGGAAATCCTGTCTATCCTGCGAACCTCTTTCGCCCATCTCCGTTTCGCGCAAGCGCGAGCGTCTCAAAGCCAACCGATTTGCCCATGGCGGGTTCCTTTCGCGGCAGAAAGGGGTTGCCGATTCGAAGATCATCTCCTCACGCTGCGGGTTCCGGCCTCATTCCCAAAGCCATCGAACCGAGACGGATCCACAGGATGTTTTTCCATTCCCCTGATCGAATCCCGTGAATCCTGTGATCCTGTCAAAGCACTTCTCTTCGGCTCCATACGTCACCATATTTATGAACAAATACACTTAGAGTTCTTTCTGCGAAAAGCCAAACGCGGTCAGTTGAGACGGGTGAATCGTCAAGATTCAAGCAAGAAATTGCAAGCCTTTCCAATCTTTTGCTTCTTTCTGTTCTTACCGTCCGATCCAATGGGCGCGGGAAAAATCAATCCGACCGAGGAGGTTGCGTTCGATGCCGCCGAGGCCGGGTCGCTGTAAGTAGGTGACCGCGTAAAAATGAATCGGGCACATCGGCATTTGCTCGATCAGGAGACGTTCGGCCTGATGCAGAAGATCGGCGCGCTCGGCGGTATTGAATGTCGTGGCCGCACGATTGAGCAGCTGGTCATAGCGCACGTCGCTCCATTGGGAGTAGTTGTTGGGCGAGTCGGTCCGAAAGATATCGAGAAATGTTGTCGGGTCGAGATAATCGGCGACCCAGCTTGCGGTGGCTATCATATAGTCGCCACGCCGCTTGTTCAGGTGCAGCAGGCGGGAGGGGAACGACCGAATCTCGACCTCGATGCCGAGTTTGTCGCGCCACATCATTTGGAATGCAACCGCCAGCGAGCGCTGCAACTCGCTCGCATCATGAGAATAGATGATCGGCCTCGAAAGCGGCGGGAGAGCGCCAACGATCCGTTTCCATTCGTCATCGCCCAATGCGCTGGGTGGCACGAGATCGCCTCCGTCGGCCCGAAAATCCGTCCCGTAGGACAGGCTGGCAAACGGTCCCACTCGTGGCCGGCTCGGAATGCCCGGTGGAACGAAACCGGTTGCCGGTCTCTCGCCACCGCGTGTGATGTGTTCGACCAAACGGCGGCGATCCAGCGCCAATGCAAAGGCGCGACGAACCTCAGGGCGATCGAACGGCGGACGGCGGCAATTGAAAGTGAGATAGAGCGTTCCCACCAGCGGCGCCGAGTGAAAATCCCCGCTTCCGCGCATCGCCGCCACAACGCTTCGATGCACGCTGTCGGTGATGTCAATCTCGCCACGGCGATAGGCTGTCCATTCGGTGAACTCGTTTTCCACCATGACGAAGACGAGGCGGTTGAGCGCGCTGTCGGCGCGGGCACGATAAAGGGGATTCGGTTCGAGGATGATTCGCCGGCGCGGGATGTGTTCGACCAGACGAAATGGTCCGTTGCAGATATAGTCAGGCGCGCGAAAGGCACCCTCGCCCAATCGCTCGACACTTGCCTGGTAAAGCGGATAGAAGGATTCGAGAGCGACCAGCGAAAGGAAATACGGAACCGGGCGGGCCAGACGCACGACGAGTGTTCGCTCATCGGGTGTTTCAATACCCAAGCGGATTGCGTCTCTCTTTTGCGGCGCCGCGCGGTAGTAGTCGTGTGCACCCTCGATGGCAAAAAACAGGTCGGCCCAGTAGGGGCGAATCGCCGGATCGAGCACGCGCCGCCAGGCAAAGGCAAAATCGCTCGAGCGGACGGGTTCCCCGTTTGACCATTGCGCCGGCCGCAAGTGAAAACGATAGGTTCGACCGTCCGGCGAACTGTCCCACGACTCGGCGGCGGCGCCCGCGGGTTGTCCGCTTGTGTCCACACGCACCAACCCTTCGAGACACTGCCCGATGACGCGAAGGTCGGCCAAGCGTGTGGCGCGCGCCGGATCAAGCGACGTGGGCTCGCTGGCGAGGTTGAACACCAGGCTGCCCGACCGACGGCGTTCTTCGGCCGACTGGCCGCGGTCGGCGGAGCGGCAAGCAAACAGTGCAATACCCAATGTCGCGAAGATTGCAGAATGCACAACGGCAAGCGCAATGCGTCGTGTCATTGGCGACCCCGCAATCCCCGTACCCGTCTGTTCAGGGAACAACCACTCTGACCGTGACGAAGTGGTCGCCGCGCTCTTTGCCTTGGAGAATCGGCCCTTTGCCTTCGAGCCGGAAGACCGCGCCCGGCTTTGTTCCGGGCGGAATAAAGACGTCGGCCGACCCGTCCACGGTCTTGACGCGAACTATGCCGCCCATGGCGGCCATTTGGGGTGTGACATGAATCTCGGAATAGACGGCGGCGTCGCGCTGTTCATATTCGTCGCGCCGCTTGACGAGGAAACGGATCACCAGATCGCCCGGCTTGCCCTCGCCTCGGGGAGGAGTTCCTTCGCCGGGGATGCGAATGGTTTGGCCGGTGTGTGTGCGCGGGGGGACGTTGATCACACGCGTTTTCGTGATGCGGCTCTTGCCTCGCCCGAAGCAGCTCGTGCAGGCCGCTTCGATCAAGCTTCCACGGCCTGCGCAAATACGGCACGTCGGCGAGGGAGTTTGGGGATCGCATTCCGGACAACGCCGCACGGCGGTGCCGGGTCTTCCGCCGGTCCCGCCGCAAACGGTGCAGTTTTCGAGGCGCGAAACAGCTAGCGGTTGCTTGCTGCCGAACCGGGCGACTTCCTCGGTGATGGTCACGTCCACTTCGATATCGGTTCCATCCACTGTCTCCGGCCGGGGAGGAGGAGGCGGCGGAGGAGGAGAAGGTTGCGAAGAGAGCGGTTCTTCATCTTCCTGCCACCAGGGCTTGGCGGCGCCCTTTCCCTCGGTGTCTGTGGTCGAAGCGGCATGCGCGGCGCCGGATTTCTTGCGACCCGCGGAACGGGCGGGTTGCGCGTCGTCGCTCTCGCGTCGGTGAGAATAATTGGACGTTCTATTGCGTTGGTTTTGACTTGCGTTTCGAGCCCGGTCGTAGTTTGCGCGGGTCCTGGAACTCCCCACGACCTTGTACGCTTCGGTCACGATTCGGAACTTCTCTTCGGCTTGCGGGTCATTGGGGTTTTGGTCGGGGTGATGCCGCAGAGCCAAGGCGCGAAATGCGCTGCGGATTTCCGCGTGCGTGGCGGTGGGTTCGAGGCCCAGAATGTGGTAGTAATCGTATTCCGGTTGGATCAAGTGTTTCTTCATCGGCAATGTATCACCTTGCGACTGCTTCCCGGGTCAGGTTTCGGGCGACCTGCGGCGCGTTTCAAAATGCAATGACCAAATTTGTCGCTCTCCGAATAAGGTCTCTGAGTCGAAATCTGTTTTACTTGCTTGCCCGCGTAGAAGTGGTTGGTTCTTGCTCTATCTGCACGTCCGCACGCAGCTTCGCTTGCTTCAATCCCAGCCAGAACAGAAGTCCTTCCTGGCGAACTATCTCGGTGTTCACCTGCATTCCCGGCCGCAAGCCGGCTTTCTTGGCCTGATCGGGTTGAACAAAGACCATTCGGATAACGACATAGTTCTCCGGTTGGGCGAGCATCGAGACGCGCTGGAGCGGAAAGGGTTCCGTGATCAGGCCGATGCTTTCCACGATCACGGGAAAGGTGGCGTTGGCGTAACGAATGACCAGCGGATCGCCTGCGTGAACCAGGTTGGCGTCTTCGGGTTTGAAATAGGCCTCCACCCAAATGTCCTCGCCGGTGGTGACTTTGAGAACCGCCTCGCCCGACTTGACGCGGTCGCCTTCCTCCTTTTGCCGAGTGGCGACGAAACCGTCGCGATCCGCCTTCACGAGAAAGCGATCCCGCGCGCTTTCCCACTTGTTCCGCTCGGTCTCGCGGATTTTTCTCTTCTCCCGCAACTCGGCGAGCCGGGCGTCCGTCAGCTTGGTCAGGTCTTCCAGCTGTTGCTTGTATGTGGCGAGCGTTTGCCGGTTGGCGAGGATTTCGGCGTTCAGAACACCCAGATCGTTGGCTATCTTTTCGCGCTCGGCCACCGCTTTCTGATAATCAAAGCGATACGATTCCACTCGTGCCCGTGTGATAGCGCCCGAGCGCAGAAGCGATTGCGCACTCTCCCAATTCGCTTTGGCTTCGGAGGTCAAGCCGTCGGCGTTCTTGAGAGCCTCTTGGGTGTTCTCCGATAGAATCTTATTCTTTCCCATCTGTTGTTGGACGGTTTGAATTTTCATCTGGAGATCCGACTCCCGCACCCGACGACTCAATTCCGACTGTTCTTCCGCGATTTGCCCGTCATAGCCCTCAATGATCTTATTCAGGCCCGCAATGTTGTCGAGCACGTCGGAATTCTCGATCTGGAACAGCGGCTGGCTCGTTTTGAACTGTTCGTTGCTGTCCACAAAGATCTTGACGATCTTGCCATCCAGTTCGGAGCTGACCAGGCTGATTCGGCTGGCAATAATGGACTGAACCGTAATGATACCCGTGCGGCTGAGCAGAACGTGGGCCGCCAGGGCGAGCATCGCCAGGATGAGGATATTGACGAGCAGGGCGGCGAGCCAGCGCCGTCGTCTGGGTCGGTCTATTTCGTCAAACTCGTCCACCATGTCAGCCAGACCTTCCTCTCCGCGGCACGACGATCCTGTTCTTCATACGGCGCGACGGCTTCGTCAATAGGGGAATTGCCGGTCTGATAGTCCCAAAGCGCCTGTGCCAGCAGCAACTGATGCTCGGCATCGCACAGCGCGGCTCGCGCTTCGAGCGCCTTCAGGCGAGCGTCGAGATACTTCACTTCGGCCAGCCCTTGCACCTCGTCGGGCAATTGCTGCGTCAGCAGCCCCGTCTCCCGGACCTCTTCCTCGGCCTGGGCAAGCTGATCGCGGGCGACCTCCCGGTGCAGGTGGGCTTGCTGCCAGATCAGATAGGCGCGAAGCGTCTCGTTCTCAATATCCATCCGCAGCCGGTCCATTTCCTTGAGATAGCGCTCTTGGACGGCGCGGAACGACTCATAGCGTTTCCAGCCCCGATACGGCAAGTTGAGCGGGACGTTCAAGCGCAATTCGGTGCTGAATCCTTTCCCTTTATCATACCGGTAGTCTTTTTCGAAGGCATCGTCAGGCAGAAACCGGCGATGGTCCTTGTATTCGTTCCAGGCCACCTCGAAATCCACCCGCGGCCAATACCACGCCATATACGTCGCCATGGTGTCGGCCAAGCGAACGCGCATGTCCGCCACCAGATAGTCGGTTCGACCCGTCAGCGCGTAGCGGGGCGTGTCCTGTGGATCGAAGGTGGTGGGCGGAAGTGAGAAATCCGCCACCAACGGGACCGTCGTCGGGAGAGCCAGCTTGGGATCCCCTGCTTTCTCGCGCAGCTCGCTCAAAGCCAATCGGAGCGAATTCTGGTGAAGCAGCCGTTGGGCTTCGAGCGTACGCAGTTGTTTCTGGGCCGCAAGGACATCCTTGCGGAGCGCTTCGCCGGCCTGCTGGAACTTCGTGAGCATCTCAATTTGCTGTCGAGCCACGGCGATCTGTTCGCTCACAAGGGGCAAGACGGTCTGATAGTAAAGGATGCTCAGAATGGCCCTGAGGGTCGCCATGTGGAGATCGCGGCGAACCTTTTGCTTTTCAATGACAAAGCCCATTTTTTCGAGCCGTCTTTCGCCGATCTTGACATACTTTTCATGATCGGGTCCGAGAAAGGAACGCGTCAGCCGTATGATGAAGTCGCTTTCTTCTCGATCATAGTCGCCCAACAGGTAGTGTGGATTACGCGTGGTGGCCCGCGGCGCCCCGGGCGAAACCTGGCGGACATCGCGCCGCTCGGCGTCCAGCTTCATCTCCCGTTTCACTATCTCGAGCTCCCAGCCGACCGAAAAACGAATGTCTTTCATCTCTGCATCCAACTGCTTCATATTGCTGTCGAGGACCGCCAGATGCGGATCATGCTCTTCGGTGGCGGCCACAATCCGGCAGAGCAGATCGGCAAGAGTTCGACTGGTCAGGTCGGCGGCCAATGAGATTGTGGAAGCATCCGCCGCAAAGGGCGCGAGCGGGCCGGCTCGAACGGGTGACGGTTGCACCATTCCTCGACCGGCGCGCTCTGGCCGTACCGGCAATTTCCTTTCTGGGGTGATTTCGCGGCGTTTTGCGTCCGAGACGGGTGGCCTACCCGCGATTCGACTTGCCTCAAAAGCGCACGAAAATCCCAGCACGCCAACGAGAACTATGAGGCACCATAATGCGACGGAAGCAAACGATGAGCAATGAATAATGAAGGATGAGCGAGAAGCAACAAAACGGAATAGCCCGCGCGGGAGGCGCCTATTCCAGTGGACTAAGAAATAGACCTCTGACCTGTGCGGAATCTGTGGTTTCTTTTCACCATTCATCATTCATCATTCAGCGTTTAGTAGTAGGTTGTTCTCGGGTTTTCCCACGAAATCCGGACGAGATCCTCGTCGGCCAGTTGGAATGTCAGGTCCGTAAGATTGACCTCAACCGGATACTCGACCAGCATCTCGATGTCCGTCATGCCGACTTTTGTCTCGCTCGTCTTTTGCGCCATTACGCGCAGCACATAACTGATGTTATAGCGCTGGAAAACGTCGCCGATCTTCTTCATGGTGTGATCATACTCGCGCGTTGTCACCGACAAGACCATCTGCTCCCTCTGGCGAATGCGCGGAAAAATCAGCAACTGCGGGAAATGTTCCAGCACGTAGGCCATGACCGCCACGAATATGCCGCCGAGCACGGCCAACGTCAGCAGACCCGACCCGCACGCCATGCCAAGGCCCAGAGCGATGACCAACGTGCCCGCGTCGCGCGGGTTGCGGATCGCATAGCGGTAGCGAACGATGCTGGCCGCGCCCAAGAGTCCCACGGCGCGGAACAGCTCGCCGGCGATGATGAGCATGAACATCGCCCCCGCGGTCGAAAGAAACGCGTGCGCCTGGATGATATTTTGGTCATAGCGGGTCATCTTGCGTCGAAATGAGATGATAACACCCAAAAGAACCGCGAGGAAGAAGCGCGCGGCATAATCGCCGATCATGCTGAAATCAATCTCCACTCCACCCCTCCTGGTGCGGCCTCACGCTGCAACGGTTCTCACCCGTTTCAGCCCAGACGACTAGCCTCTGAGTTGACCGCAATCTTCTCGGAGGTGTCAAAAGAAAAACGTTTCTTTAGAAACTTTTGTGCAAGAGGCCGTTCTTGTTCTCCGAGCGATTTGCTTTTTATCCCGTAGGGATGCTCGAGAATAGCCCAGCAATTCATTGCACTGGCGTTCAATGGATTTCGGGCTGTGAGTTTCTTTTTTGACGGGATCACAGGATGAACCGGATGGAGAGAAAAGAAGAATCCTGTCAATCGGAAGGTTGGGACTTTTCCGGTGAATCGGAGGAAAATCGGAACAGGCGATGTTTCGACCACCGACATTTCAAGAGCGCTGGTTGTGCCCGGATAAAGCACTTGCTCAACGGCAGTGTCTGTGGATGAATCGCATAGCAAAAGAAGCGCTGGAACGCGGGGACCCGGCCAACGGATTCCGACCGCACCGGCGAAGGAGATGCAAATTGCGCCCAAAGTCACCGCCGCCGTTCCTCAGGTGGCTCGTAATAACGATGTGGGTTGTGACGGTCGTTGGACATCCGGGCGCCGAGGAACCAACCAGCGCGACGACGCGCAGGGCGGAAGATCAAGCGGCTTTGGAACCCGTGGCTCGCACACACCCCTTTCTCTTCGTCGCCGCCGATGAGGTGCGCCGGACGCGCGAGAAAATCCAACGTGACCGTGATGCTCGGGCGACCTTCGCGCGCTTGGCCGCTCAAGGCGAAAAAGATCTCGCCATTGCGCTGCCAACATTTGAAACCGACTGGTGGCGCGAAGCCAGAAAGAAACCGTGGCGCGACACGTATCAGGAAATCTACCACCACACGATGTCGGTTCCGGCGCCCGCGATGGCGGCGGCGCGACGACTGGCCCAACTCGCCCTTCTCAGCGACGACGAGCGCTTCGACCGACGCGCCCGCGAAATCCTTCTCTACTACACCAACTACAGCTTCGAGTTTGAGCACTACGACGTCGGCATGAACTACGCCATCTGGGCCGTCCCGGCTCTCGATGTCTATGACATGCTCTTTGAGAGCTTCAGCGCCTCTGAGCGCCAGCGGATCAACGCTTTCTTCGGCCGCTTTCTCGACGCGGTGATGAGGAACGACCGTTTCTGGATCGCCAACGAACCGGGCGGGCGATTCAACAATCACTACGCATTTCACAAGCAGGCGATTGCGGCGGTCGGGCTTTTCTTCGGGCGCGACGACTTGGTCAAGTATGCGGTCGAGAGTCGCGAGGGCGTTCGCGACCTGCTCGAAAACGGCATCCTTGACAAGGGCCTTTGGCTCGAAAGCAGCTTCCACTATCATTTCACGCCGCTCTATGGCCTGACGCCCTTGGCCGAGATGCTTCGTCACGCCGGCGGACCAGTTGATCTATACGCAGCCGAATTCCACGACGGGCATTGCTTGAAACAATTGTTCGACGCGCCGTTCGAATTCGTGTTTCCCGACGGCTTGGCGCCGAACATCGGCGACGGCTACGGTCACGATCTCTATCTCCAAGATGTTCACCTCTACGAATACGCCTACGCGGCCTATGGCGATCCGCGCTATGCGTGGCTCTTGTCGCGCAAATGGCCGACGAAGCGAGACGAGGCGGGCCTCGAACGCGAGCGGACGGCGCTGTTTCACGGCCGGCCGGTTGGCGACGCAACTACGCCGACGGTTCGCTCACAGGTTTTCCCCGAGCACGGCTATGTCTTTTTGCGCATGCCCGACGGAACCGACTATTGGCGCGGCGAGGGATGGTCGGCCTTTCTCACTTTCGACAGAAGCGGCATTCATGGCCACGCCGACAAACTTGGGCTGATCCTGTGGGGACGCGGCCGCTTGCTCGCACAGGACGTTGAGGGCCGCGCGACCAAGGGCCACTCGTTCTCCTCCGCCATCCAGCGCGAGATCAACCGCCGAACACTGTGCAGCAACACGGTCGTCGTGGACGGACGCGATCAAGCCAATTCGTCCCAATTGCTTCGGTTCGTTGATTTCGCCGCAACCGCCGCCGCTGCGCGCACGATGATCGCCGACACCGACGGCATTCTTTATCCGGGTGTCCGCCAGCAACGAACAGTGATCGTCACACCCGACTATGTGCTGGATGTTTTTCGCGTCCAAAGCGATGAGGAACATACCTACGATTGGACATTCCATCCGCTCGACGAAGATGGCCGCACGTCTTCGAGTCTCGCCTTCTCACCGATTCCCGATGCGCAAAGCCCTGCTCCCCGATGGGTCAAGAACGGCCGCCGGGCGAGAACCGACCAAACCTGGTCGGCCGAATGGATCGAACGCGATATTCCTTTTCGCCTCACCATGCTCGGCGAACCCGGCACCGAGGTCTTCCTTTGGGACTTCCCCCGCGACGACCAGTTCACCTTCCCGCCTCTCCCCACGCTCCAAGTCCGCCGCCGCGCCCGCTCCACCGATTTCGTGGCGCTCTATCAGGCAGGCGGAGACGGTTTGTCCCGGATCGGTTTGAAGATGCAGAAACAAGACGATGGATCGGTTACACTCGAAATTGCGCTACTGGGCAAGAGAGACAGATGGACCATCTCGCCGCTCGAAGTTAGGCAGATTCCCAACCTCGTTACAGCACGTTACTTGCAGACTTTCTGTTTTCTAACAGAGGGCAACGGTTTGACTTTGCTACGGTTGGCAATATAGCATCGAAGAAAGTACGCGAGGGGGACAAGAAATGACTTTCGCAGGATTCGACGTGGTGTTCTACACCTTGTGAGAAAAGCCATTTTGCATAGGGCGAAAAAACTTGGCCCGGTGTAATAGTTTCTATCTTTGCGTGGCTAAGGTGATTTCCGAGCGGGGGCAACCTTAATCCGGCTGGTGGGGTGCTTTTTGAATTGCGCCGCGTATTTGTCCGTCAGCGTGAGATATTTGTCGCCATCCTCGAGGCTGGGTTCGATTTCCGACCCTTCGTGCCACTCGTTCCAACTGGTGAGGAGAATCCAATCCGGATCGGCGGCGATAGCTTCTTCCCACAGCACGCCATAGGTCTGGCCGTCGTGGCGTTCGGTCCTGAGACCGGGTTTGCGAATCTTCGTGTCGTCGTAACCCGGAATCACCGTGACGCAGGAAATCCTGGCCCGATTCTTCGCCATCCGCACGGCGGCGGCGTAAGACTCGCGCCCCCAAGTTCTCATCTCGTCCGGCGACTTGCCTTTGAGCTGTCCGGCAGGGTTATAGATATGAATGCCGTCGAAAATGTCGGCGTTACTTTCCTTGTAGCCGTCGGCGATCAGAAGAAAGTCTTTTCCATACCGCTCCCGAATGGTCGTGATGATCTCCGGCCATTGGTCTGCGCGGACCTCGCCCATGACGCGCCCGTAAACGAAAAGAACGGGTTTGCCGCCGATCTTAAGAAAGGCGGGATGAGAACCATACTTTTCGAGCACATAGAGCACGTCGCTGACAGCCCGTTTGATCGTGTCGTCACCGCCCCGCGTTGTTTCCCAATAGATGGTGACCTCGAATTTTTTCTTCGCGGCGATCTCCAGGACTTTTTGCAGGGCCTGATCGTGGATGTCTCGTTGCCGCCACCAGGTGCAAATGAAGCCGTCAACGCCATGACTTTTCGCAAGTGTGATGTGCTGCTCGATCACCTGAGGGTCATAGGAATCGTAAGCGCCGAGCGCCGGATAATGGGTCGAACTGGCGATCTCCTTCTTTTCCGTATTGACCCCTTCCCAATGCGTCCACTGGCCGTGGCCCTCCGGCGTGCCATACCAGGTGTAGTAAAAAGCGAATACCTTGTGGGGCACTCGGAAATAGCGCCGCGCGGCTTGTGACTTGGCGAACTCCGAAAGGGTCGGTTTTACACCCTCCGCAATGACCGGTCCGGCCGGCTTTTCGCCGACACGAGTGGCGCACGCAGCGGCAAGCACCAATCCGATTATCGCTGAGACAACCTTTGCCATGCTCTTCATGCTCGATCTCCTTTGTGCGGATAGACTGTCGTCACCGAGGCATCTCGGCGATCGCGAGACCTTGACACACGGCGATGATCATGCTGGCCAAAATGTCTTCCCACTTGCAGCCGCGGGAAAGGTCGTTCATCGGGCGTTTGAGGCCAAGAAGGATGGGACCATAGGCTTCGGCGCGCGCGAGCCGTTCGGTGGCCTTATAGACGATATTGCCCGCGTCGAGATCGGGGAAAATGAGCACGTTGGCGCGGCCGCCGAGCGGGCTGTCGGGACATTTGTGCGCCGCAACCGACGGCACTAGCGCCGCATCCACCTGGACGTCGCCGTCCACACACAATTTCGGGTCACGTTCGCGAACCAGCGCCGTCGCCTGGCGCACCTTGTCCACGGCGGGATGCGATGCGCTGCCGCGCGTGGAAAATGAAAGCATTGCCACCCGTGGTTCAATGTTCAACAGCGAGCGTGTTTCGCTTGCCGTCAGCAGGGTGATTTCGGCCAACTGCTGGGCCGTCGGATCGGGAACCACGCCGCAGTCGGCATAGACCAACGCACCATCCTGACCAATCGAGCGGTCGTTGAGGAGCATCAGAAACAGGCTCGAAATCGTGCCAACGCCCTCGCGCAGGCCGATGATGTAAAGGGCCGCGCGAACCACGTTGGCCGTGGTGTTGACCGCGCCGCCCACCACGCCCTCGGCCGCTCCCTCGCGCACCATCATGGCGGCATAGAACAGCGGGTCGGCCATCATTGCCTCGGCCACTCGCGGCTTGACGATCTTGCCGCGTTCGGCGCGCAACTCGACGAACCGTTGGCAATAGGCCGCAAACTGCGGCGACGCTTTGGGCTCGACAATCGCAAGATTGCCGAGGTTGATGGTTTCGCGGCTTGCGGCCTCGCGCACGGCCGCCGGCTCGCCAAGCACAATCGGCCGGCACACCTGAAGTTCAACCGCGCGCACGGCGGCGCGCAACACCCGCGGGTCGGTCCCCTCGGGCACAACGATGGTTCGCCCGGTTCGTCGGGCTCTCTCAAACAGGCGTCCCAGGACGGCATGCATCGTTATCAAAGCCCCTTGAGTTGTTTCTCGTAACGTTTTGCCTCAAACGGTTTCTGCTCGGTCATGCATTCCCACATCAATTCGACCAAAATGGCCATCACCGCATGTCGTGCGTCATGCGGATCCTCGCCGCGCGCTTCCAGCCTGGCGACGGTTTTGCGCACGCAAGGCGGATCGTCGGAGCGCAGCTGCTTCTCCAGGATCACGTGCGTCATGAGATGCAGATGGGGACTCACTTCCTGACCCGTCTCGTCCATCAGAACATCATCCAGGCCTTCGCTCTTTTCGAAGAACTCCTGGTATTCGGGATGAGCGGCCAGTTGTTCCACATACAGCTCGTCATCCAGTCGGATTTCACCATACAGCGCGTCATTTTCTTCATTCTCTTCGTTTTCGTCCATCGGACCTTTTCCTCAAGTTCGTAGCCGCATTCTGACGCCACGCGGCCCTAAATTCCCTGAAACAATCGAGCGAAGAACGGAATGCGGCAAATCAAAGTGCTTCGATTTGTTCACAATAGCGCTTCACATCGAACGACCGCCGCCGGATCATGACCTCCCAAATCTCCTGGACCAGGATGCGCAAAATAGCATGTTGCACGTCATGGGGATCTTCGCCCAGCGCTGTCAGCCGCTCGATCGTTTTGCTGACACAGGGAGGATTGTTTGACTGAATCTGTCGTTCGAGCATCACGTGAAGCGAGATATGCAAGAACGGATTCTCTTCCTGTTTGGTGGGATCGAAGAAGTGATCGCCCATTTCCTTGTTTTCCCAAATCTCGCCATACTCGGGATGACCCGCCAGTTGCGCGGCGAGAAGTTCTTCCTCGCCGGTCAAATCGGCGTTCTCGTTCATCTTGCGCCAGACCTCGCCCATATAGGCCCGATTGAGCAGCGCGATCTGCCTATAATTGATGTTTTCGTCCATGACTATTTGCCCGCAGTGGGGCCCAACCGTTCCAGCAAACGTTTTTCGACCGCCGGAGGAACAAAGCCCGACACGTTTCCTCCCAGCCGGATCACATCCTTGACCAGCGACGAGCTGACAAAAGAATATTCCGCCGCGGGAACCAGAAACACCGTTTCGACGTCGGGAACCAGTTGGCGGTTCATCATTCCCATTTGCAGTTCATACTCGAAGTCACTGACGGCTCGCAGGCCGCGCACGATATAGCGCGCACCGACGCGGCGGGCAAAATCCACGGTCAGTCCGTCGAACGCCTCGACCGAAACGTTGCGGAAACCGCCGATCGTCGCGCGAATCATCGCCACGCGTTCCTCAACTGGGAATACCGCCTGTTTGGCGGGATTCTCCGTCACGGCAACAACCACCCGATCGAACATATGGGAACTGCGCTCGATGATGTCGAGGTGGCCGTTAGTGATCGGGTCAAATGTCCCCGGATAGATGGCAATTTTGACTTGGGGCGGCATTGGTTGCGTTCTCGAATCGTATGTAAGGATTTTGATACGTAATATTCTGCGATGTTTGGCCGCACGAGGCCGTATGTCAATGATTTTTAGCCCTATGTGAGCCCGTCGGACAATCTCGCAAGATGGCCCCGAAGAGCCACCGCGCGATTGCGTTCAAGGTCATCAACGATGCAAATAGGGCTAGAGCTGGTACATGGTACTCCCCTGTTTGCGAGGAGAAGAAGGGGGCGGAGCCCGCTGCATACCGCGCGCCCGGGAAGGGACTAAAAAACTGGACCGAATTGAAATGCGCCTATATTTGCCGATTTCTCAGGGAAGCGTTCTGGTGAAGAGTCTTGAATCCGCAACGTGGGTGGAGGTCGGTAGCCCGAGTGAAGCGAAATGACATGAGCGCAATCGCCGGAGAACTTCGTTTCGCTGAATTTCCGGGTGGGTCCTGCTTGAAAAGCTGTTGAAATGCCCGGGAGAACTTCGTATTACTCAAGCAGTCCCCGGATGGATTCTGCGCCGTCGAGAGAGAGGAATGAAGAAACGGACTGTCCATCTTACCTTCGCGGACGAACGCACGAAGAAGGGCGAATTATGACAGGTTTGATCATCGGTCTTTTGGCGTTGGGTTTTGCGATGATTGTCCTGGAGATTTTCGTGCCCGGCGCCGTGTTGGGAATCCTCGGGACCGTGTTTCTGATCGCGGGCGTTTGGCTGTCGTTTCGCATGTATGGGGCCGAAAAAGGTGTGTGGATTTTTGTGGCAACCACGATCAGCGTTTTTGTTATAGTAAGCGTCGCCCTGAAGGTTCTCCCGCACACGCGCATGGGCAAAAGAATTCTCTTGAGCGAAACAGTCGAAGGAGGGCCTCATGACCCGGCGGCCGAACAGGAGCGCCAGCGTCTGCTCGGGCGTCAAGGCATGGCGATAACCGATCTGCGGCCCTCGGGAAAGGGTTCGATCGAAGGTAAGCGTTGGGACATCGTATCCGACGGAGGCTATGTTGTGGAAGGGGAATCGTTCCGTGTTATCCGGGTCGAAGGCCTGCGCATCGTTGTAAGCAGACTTGAGGGATGAACAACGGCGAAAAAAGGCTGGGATCAAAAGAATAAAGGCGACCGGAATCGTTCCGAAATCCGAAATCCAAAATGTGAAGGAGGGCAAGGAAAATGCCGCAGTTGAGCGAAGTAATCCCGTATGCAATCATCGTCGTAGTGGTCGTATTGTTTTTGGTCCTGGCGTGGGCGGTGCCGGTGCGGTTGTGGATCGCCGCTCTGGCGGCGCGCGTGCCGGTCAGCATGTTTGCGCTGATCGGAATGCGTCTTCGCCGCGTCAATCCGCGCGCCATCGTCGAGCCGCTGATCATGGCGCACAAGGCTGGGCTGCAACTGACCACCTCGCAGCTGGAGTCGCACTACCTCGCCAACGGGCACGTGGACCTGGTCGTGCTGGCGCTGATTTCGGCCGACAAGGCGAAAATTCCCCTGACCTGGGAGCGGGCAACAGCCATTGACCTGGCCGGACGCAATGTCTTCGAGGCCGTGCGACTGAGCGTCGAGCCGCGCGTCATTGACTGCCCCGACGCCACCAAGGGCCCCTCGACCATCGCGGCCGTGGCAAAGGATGGCATTCAGCTCAAGGCCAAGGCGCGCGTGACGGTTCGGGCCAACCTCGACCGCCTGATCGGCGGCGCGACCGAAGAGACGATCATCGCGCGCGTGGGCGAGGGCATCGTCACCACGATTGGTTCGGCCGAAAGCTACAAGCAGGTGCTCGAGAACCCCGACATGATCTCCAAGCGCGTGCTGCAAAAGGGCCTGGACGCCGGGACCGCCTTCGAGATTCTCTCGATTGATATTGCCGACGTGGACGTCGGCGACAACGTGGGAGCCAAGTTGCAGATTGATCAGGCGCAGGCCGACAAGCAGATCGCCCAGGCGCGGGCCGAACAGCGAGCGGCCGAGGCGCGCGCCGTCGAGCAGGAGAACGTCGCCAAGGTCCAGGAAATGCGCGCGCGAGTCGTTGAGGCCGAGGCCGAAATCCCGCGGGCGATCGCCGAGGCCTTTCGCAGCGGCCGACTCGGCATTATGGACTACTACTCGCTGCGCAACATCCAGGCCGACACGCAAATGCGGCAGGCCATCGCGGGTGAACCCGAATCCGGTCAAAAACCAAAAGGGGTGATCTGAGCCGTGGGCGATCTCATCACTATCATTATCTGGGTGGTCATTGCCGCCGCCGCGGGTTTGTGGAAACTGTTCGGCAAGTCTCTGGGCGGCGCGGCAACCGCGGGCAAGGTTGCCCAAGCCGGGAAACGGGCGAAAGGCTTGCTTGACATCCTGATGGGCCAGGATTTCGAAGAGGTCAAGCGGATGCTGAGTGGAAAAGAAGAGACCCAGATGAAGCCGCCCGAGCCGCAAGAGCCTGTCGCAGCGGCGCCTGTGGCCAAATCTGTCGTCACGCCATCCCCACCGCAGCGGTCAATTTCTTCGCTGCCCGCGGCTTTGAAAGGCAGAACTGGGACCAGACGACAACCGCAGTTCATGCCGCAAAAACCACGGCGAGCTGCAACCGAAAGGATCAGACCGCCTGCGTCCGTCGAAAAGCGCGGTTCGCTCGAAGAAGCGCCGTCGCTCGAAGAAGCGCCGTCGCTCGAAGAAGGACCGTCGCGGCCCGCGCGCCCCGTTGCCGAGCCGGTGGCCCGAACCGCGCCTGCCGTCGAAACCAAGCAACCCGTCACGGCAGGCCAAAAGCCGGCCTCTGTTCTAGGGCTTCTGCGGGGTCGCGATCCCCGGACATTGCGCGAGTTGATGCTCTTGGGCGAGATTCTCGGCCCGCCCAAAGCCGTTGCCCGACGTTCCGGCCCGCGCGTGAGGATGTGACCCTGAACGCCGCCAATTTCGCAACGCAATGGATGAAACGCTGTTGACATTGGGTACGGGGCCGTGTCGAAAAGCGCCTTTCTTGAGACGTGTCGGGTGTGAGGTGTTTTGCAATGAACAAGAACAACGATGCAGTCGAGACGATCGCAAAGCAGGATGACCTGATTGACGGGAGCGACGGCGATCCGCTGGGTCTGACGCCCCAGCAGATCGTCGGGGAATTGGACCGCTATATCATCGGTCAGACCAACGCAAAAAAAATGGTGGCGATTGCGTTGCGCAACCGAGCACGCCGGCGCCATCTTCCCCCAGCGCTTCGCGACGAAGTCAGCCCCAAGAACATCCTCATGATCGGTCCGACCGGCGTGGGCAAGACCGAGATTGCACGCCGCCTGGCGCGTCTGGCCCGTGCGCCTTTCCTCAAGGTCGAGGCGACCAAATATACCGAGGTCGGCTATGTGGGCCGCGACGTCGAAAGCATGATCCGCGACCTCGTCGAGACGGCCATCAGCCTGTTGCGCGAGGTGCGGCGCGCCGAAGTGATCGAGCAGGCCGGCAACCGCGCCAACGACCGGGTGCTCGAACTGCTTTTGCCTTCGCGGCGGCGCGGCAGCCACGAATCCGTCCCCGACGAATCGGACCAGGAAGAAGCCGCTTTGGGCGACGGATCGCTGTCGGCCGCGAAGCGCTGGGCCCGAACCCGCGCCAAACTCCGCTCCCAGCTGCAACACGGATTGCTCGACGAACGCATCGTTGAAATCGAAATGCACAAGTCCACCGCACCTTTCATTGGCGGCATGATGATCGGCAACCCGGCGGAAATGGAAATGGAACTGCGCAATCTGATGGAGCGGATTGTGCCGCAGCAGCCCAAGAAAGTCGCCATGACGGTCCGTGAAGCGCGCGAAATGCTGACGGAAGAAGAAGCCTCGAGGATGCTCGACATGGACAAGATCATCCGCGAGGCGCTCCAGATGGCGCAGGAGTCGGGCATCATCTTCGTTGACGAGATGGACAAGATCGCGGGGCGTCACGCGGGCGTCGGACCCGATGTTTCGCGCGAAGGCGTGCAGCGCGACATTCTCCCCATTGTCGACGGATGCACCGTCTTCACCAAGTATGGCATGGTCACAACCGAACACATCCTGTTCATCGCCGCCGGCGCGTTCCACATGACCAAGCCGTCCGATCTCATCCCCGAATTGCAGGGGCGCTTTCCCTTGCGCGTCCAGTTGACGTCGCTCACCGTCGAGGACTTCAAGCGCATCCTGGCCGAGCCGACCAACGCACTGACGCGCCAGTATCAGGCGTTGCTTCAAACCGAGGGCGTCGAGGTGGAGTTCACCGAGGACGGAATCGCCGAAATCGCCGAAACCGCCTTTCGCGTTAATGAACAGTCGGAAAATATCGGCGCGCGACGCCTCTACACGGTTCTCGAAAAGGTCACCGAGGAGTTGTCCTTTCAGGCGCCCACACTAACGGGTCAAAAGGTCAAGATAGACGCCGCTTATGTGCGCACCCACCTCGGCGACATCGTGAAGAACGTTGACCTCAGCAAGTTCATCCTTTGATCTCTACCGTTGTTCCGTCTTTTGCCTCTTGCCTCTCACTTTTCTCGCGTGACATGGGCATCCGGCGCGTGATTCGTTGCTTTCCTTGTTGTCTTTGCCCTTCTCCTTTCTTCGTGCGCATTCGTGTCGCTTCGTTGATAGATTTGTTTTTGCCTTTCTCTGCGTTCTTGGCGCTCTCTGCGTTGGTACGCTTTATTCTGTTGTTGGTTTTGCATTTTCTCTTCTTCGTGAGCCTTCGTGTCTTTTCGTGGATGGATTTGTTTTGCCTTTCTCTGCGTTCTCGGCGCACTCCGCGTTGGAACGCTTTATTCTGTTGTTGGTTTTGTATTTTCTCCTCTTCGTGAGCCTTCGTGTCGTTTCGTGGATGAATCCGTTTCTGCTTTTCTCTGCGTTCTCGGCGCACTCTGCGTTGGAACGCTTTATTCTGTTGTTGGCTTCGTATTTTCTCCTCTTCGTGAGCCTTCGTGTCATTTCGTGGATGAATCCGTTTCTGCTCTTCTCTGCGTTCTCGGCGCACTCTGCGTTGGGACGCTTTATTCTGTTGTTGGCTTCGTATTTTCTCCTCTTCGTGAGCCTTCGTGTCATTTCGTGGATGAATCCGTTTCTGCTCTTCTCTGCGTTCTCGGCGCACTCTGCGTTTCAATTCCTTCATCTGCGAAATCCGTGCAATCCGTGTTTAAAAAAACAGTTGAACGCTGCCCCGAAATATGCGACCAACGATCAAAAGTCGTTGGAAGAGTCGCGCAAGGAGAGACCGATGCGCGCTTCGCTGAGATTGTCACTTGTCGCTTGCTGGTGGCTGGTGATCAGTGGCTGGTTGCTGGCGACGGGTGCTCGCGCCGAACAAATCACCACGACACCGCTCCAATTCTACGGCTTGGGCACTCTGACGTGCGCTGCGTGGTCGCCCGACGGCACGAAGATCGTCACCGGCGGCTCGGCCGGGGCTTTCCTCTGGGACGTCGCCACCTCGCGCGTTATCCGCATGTTCATCGGCCACACGAAAGAGGTCGTCGCTGTGGCCATCTCGCCCGATGGGAGCAAAGTTCTCACCGGCAGCGCCGACGGAACGGCTCGGCTGTGGAGCGTCCACGACGCCACCACGATCCGGACGTTTTTCAACTTCAACGGGCGCGGGAACTCTTTGGCCTTCTTGCCCGACGGAACGAAGGTTTTGATCGGAGAGAACGACCGTACGGTCCGTCTTTTGAGCATTGGCGACGGCTCGGTGGCAAAGACATTTCCCGGACCCTTCGGTGACATTCTGTGTGTCGCCGCCGCGGCCGATGGGACAGAGATTGCTTTTGGCAGCAGCGACAACAAGGCCAGGACTTGGGACGCGTTGACGGGCGTACTGATTGTGACCCTCGACTGCGGCAGCCGCGTCACTTGTCTCGCTTTCTCGCCCGACGGGACCAAGATCTTGACCGGGACTGACAACAGTGCCGAACTCTGGAATCTAGCCGACAGCAGCCTCTTCTGGACAGCCACTTGGAACGGGATTCACTCGGCCGCTTTCTCGCCGGACAGCCAGCGTGCCTTCATGGGTACTCAGGATGGCTGGGTACTGAGTGGCGAAACTACCGGCGGCAGCACCATCAGATTCTTCTATGCCGGAGTGGCTCCGGTAGGTTCCGTGGGCGTGTCGCCCGATGGGGAATGGCTCCTGACATCGAGCGGAACACCGCAGAACGCCGCAAGAATCTGGCCCGTCAGCAACTTGCCGCTCGATACTGTCTTCTCCGGCCATAGGGGCCCTGTCTATTCCGCCGCATTGTCCCCCGACGAGACGAAGGTAGTGACGGGAAGCGGTGACATCACGGCGAGGCTCTGGAATGCGTCGGACGGAACAGAGATTCGCGCCTTTGTCGGACATGGGTATTGGATCTGGTCGGTCGCGTTCTCGCCGGACGGCACAAAGGTTCTGACGGGAAGTGATGACCAGACGGCAAAGCTGTGGGACGCTTCTTCCGGAACGTTGCTCTCTATGTTCTCGGGTCATATGCACTGTTGCCGTTCTGTTGCGTTCTCCCCCGACGGCACACAGGTCCTGACGGGAAGCCTTGACAAGACGGCCAAACTTTGGAACGCGGCGGACGGGACGGAGATTCGCACGTTCTCTGGCCATACGACTTGGGTGAATTCCGTCGCGTTCTCGCCCGATGGGACGAAGGTCTTGACCGGAAGCGGTGACTACTGGTCAACCTTTGGCGAGGCAAAGCTTTGGAACGCCTCGGACGCGACGGAGATTCGGACGTTTTCCGGGCATACGGCTACTGTCTCTTCCGTCGCGTTTTCGCCGGACGGAGCAAGGATCCTCACGGGAAGCGATGATCGGACGGCAAAGGTTTGGAAAGCCTCGGACGGGGCTCTGGTTCGCGTATTTTCCGGGCATGCAAACGCAGTCAATTCCGTCGCGTTTTCGCCCGACGGAACGATGGGTCTGACGGGAAGTTCCGACACCACGGCGAAGCTGTGGACTGTTTTGGATGGGACGGAGATTCGCACGTTCTCTGGTCACACGGCCCCTGTTCTCTCCGTCGCGTTCTCGCCCGACGGAACGAAAGTCCTGACAGCCAGCGAGGACGGCACCGCGCGACTTTGGCAGATCGCCCCGACAGCCCCGGGCTTGGCGGGCCACATGTCTCCTCTCACGTCCGTCGCGGTCTCCGGCGACCAGGCCGCTGTCGCGACCGGTCACCAGGACGGTACGGCGAGAGTGTGGAACATGGCCGACGCGACGCTGATTGGCGCATTTGCCGGGCATACGCGTCGGGTCAACTGCGTGGCGCTCTCGTCCACGGGAACGTTACTTGCCACGGGCAGCGATGACAACACGGCAAAAGTGTGGAATGTCATCGAGGGGCAACTCATCCGAACGCTCGTCGGACATACAGGCCGAGTGAATTCCGTCGCCTTTTCCTCCGATGCCGGCCAAGCGCTGACGGCTAGCGATGATGGGATGGCGGTTCTTTGGCGCACCGCGGACGGAGCCGCTCTCCGAGTTTTCTCCGGCCACGGTGGCGCAGTCTATGCGGCCACAATCTCGAACAACAGCGGCCTGGTTCTCACCGGTGGTATTGATAACACGGCGCAACTGTGGAATAGGACAACGGGCGCAAGGCTTCAGACTTTCTCCGGCCACACCGGCGCGGTTCTTTGCGTTGCCTTATCGGCCGACGGGACGAGGATTTTGACCGGCAGCGGCGATACGACGGCGAAACTGTGGGATGCGAATACGGGTAGCCTGCTTCGGACCTTCACGGGCCACACCAGCCCGGTCCTGGCGGTCGGTTTCTCGCCCGACGACAGCCGGATCATGACGGCGGGAGATACGACGACGAAGATCTGGAAGACTGCGGACGGGACACTCCTCCAAACAATCCAACACTACCGGCCGGTGACGGGAGCGGCGCTTTCGGGCGATGGAACGCGCATTGTCACTGGCAGCGAAGATGCGATGGGGCGTCTGTGGTCGGCATTTCCCAGCGGAGGAAGCGTCAGCAGCCCGACCCTCTCGGGCGACAGTTTCATAATCGTTTCCGGCGGCGGCAATTTCATCGGCAATCCGATTGTCGGCCAGACGCAGGCGTTGGCGGATCGGGCGTTTTTCACGTGTCTGGTGCGGGGCTACAAGCGCGACGAGATTCGCTATCTCAGCGCTTTCGGCGATTGGCAGACACGCGATTCGAACGGCGATGGTTTGCCCGACGCTGATGCGCAGGCGACAACGCAGAATTTCTGGTCGGCGATTGATCAGTGGTCGTCGGGGACGGCGCGACTGTTTGTTTATCTCGTTGATCACGGCTCCTACAATCCCACGACGGGCCAGTGGTATTTTCGTCTCAACCAGAATGACTATATCAATGCGCACGACCTCGACGCCCACCTCGATGCGCTGCAAGCGGCGACGGGCTGCGAAGTCGTTCTGATCGTGGACGCCTGCTATTCGGGCGGATTTGTCCAGGAATGTACGGCGACATCGGGCACGCGGCGCGTTGTTGTCTCTTCGACGACGCCCACTGATCTTTCGATCTACACGCCGCCGGTGGGCGCCGAGTCGTTTTCCTTCTTTTTCTTCTCGTTCGCGATTTTGGGCAACACAATCGAGAATTGCTACGACTGGACCGATCTAGCCTTCCAGGCAATGGGCAATCCGGCGGGTCAGCGCCCCTGGATGGATGACGACAATGATGGCGATTCAGACAAGTGGGATGGCAAGCTGGCGGCGCGCCACGTTTTGGGCCGCTACCCGGCATTCGGCTTGAACGCGCCGACGATCACGGACGTTGCGGCGACACGGACGGTGGCGCTGGGAGAGAGCGCGGTTCTCTGGGCGCAATTGAGCGAGGCGGTTGCGGCCAAAGAGGTCTGGGCGCTTCTCATTCCGCAGGGCGTGAGCTATACATCGAGCGAGCCTGTGACGAACTTGGCCCGTGTGAATTTAGCGCGAAGCGCGACGCCCAACCGCTGGCAGGCGACATTGTGGCCGGCGGCGCAAAAGGTGGGCTCGTTCTCAGTCGTGTATTTCGCCATGAGCGAAGATGCGCTGAAGACGCGTTTGTTGGCGACGCCGGTCGCCGCGGGACTGACGATTCTGAGCGGCGGCTACGAGGCGCGGTTCGATGTGGCGGCCTCGGCGGTCTCGGAAGGTGTCGGAACGGCGAATTTGCTACTGCGGCTGTCGAAACCGGCGACGTGGGCGGTGACTCTGAACTACACGGCGGGCGGGACAGCAACGCCCGGCGTGGACCATGCGCGATTGCCGGGAAGCGCGACATTCAGCGCCGGCCAGACGTCCAAGACGATTCCTATTATCATCACCGACGACACCATTGATGAACCAAACGAAACCGTGGTGGTGACGCTGACGGGTGCAATGGGCGCAGCGCTTGGCGCGACCAAAGTCCACACGCTCACGATCCAGGACAACGATCCCACGCCAACAGTCTCTTTTTCGGCGGCAAGCGTGTCGGTTTCAGAAAGCGCCGGGACGGTGA
>Ga0315277_10002745_pt1 | contig 24263 bp, 29 predicted proteins | sample YL17G05_15_MG_FD_203695 | JGI IMG/M metagenome (GOLD analysis project Ga0315277, IMG submission 203695) | Sediment microbial communities from Yellowstone Lake, YNP, Wyoming, USA - YL17G05_15 | ecosystem: Environmental > Aquatic > Freshwater > Lake > Sediment | place: USA: Wyoming | collected... | reverse complement strand
CAAGGGACAAAGGAGCAAAGGGATGGAGGGTTCCAGATGGTGTTCTGTTCCCTTTACCCCTCGGCCCCTTTGCCCCTTTACCCCTAAAGTTTGCGAGCGAAGCGAGCTAAGTTCTATTCTGTACGTGCTTAAGAAATGCGATCAAAAGATGGCTGATTCTGATAGAATATCCACGAGGTTTCCGGCAATGAAACGCATGATTTCAGTTTTTGCCGCATCTTTGCTCTTCCTGACAGGAGCCCTCGTTTACTCTCAATCGCTCGCGGAGCTGGCAAAAAAGGAAAAAGAACGACGCGAGAAGGTCAAGGCTGAAAGCAAGGTCATCACCAACAAGGATACACCCAAATACAAGACGGGTTCGGTAACCACAGGCAACCTCCCTGCTCCTCCGGCCCCGCAAAAGGCCGGCGCCGAAGCTGAGGGTGCACCCAAAGCGGCGAAAGCCAACCCGGATGAGCCCGTGGATTTTCAGGGCCGTCCTGAGAGCTTTTGGCGCCAGACCATGGCCGATGCCCGCCAGCGGGTGAAAAACCTCGAGAACGAAGCCAATGTCTTGACTCTCAAGCTGGCCGATCTTCAGAACCAGTTTTACCGGGAATCGAGCGGCTTCAAACAGCAGGACATCCAAAGGGAAATCCAAAAGACCTTTTACGAGCAGGATCGAAATAAGGAAGAGCTTGCCAAGGCCAAGGACCAACTCCACGACCTGGAAAAACAAGCCCGCAAGGATGGCGCGCTTCCCGGCTGGCTGACCCCCAAAACCCCTTAGTAGGCAGGCTCGCATCTGCGAAATTCAATTATTGCGCGAAAGCCTGTCAATCAAGGAACCAGAATATCGAAAACCGGATTTTGCACATACTTCCCCGCCCCTTAGGGCCTGCAGCACAATGCCAGGTTATTTTTGCGCAGACCCTTAGCTTCCGGCGGCCGCGACGAACAACACCGCAATACCCTGGGTCAGAAGGTGATACTCCACATCCCGGAAACCGAAACGTGCGATCTGCTCGCAAAGCGCCTCTGGGGGCGGAAACATCTGCACGCTGTCCGGCAAGTATCTGTAGGGACCGTCCGCACCGGAGATCCACTTCCCGAGTCCGGGTAGGATCCGAATAAAGTAAAACCGATACGCCGCTCCGAGGAGAGGCATGCGGGGCATCGCGAAGTCAAGGATGCCCAGCACCCCGCCGAGCCGCAACACGCGGCGCATTTCCATAACTCCCTTTTCGACGCTAGCAAGGTTTCTCAGAACGAACGCTGAGACTACGGCATCGAAGACGCCTGTGGGAAAAGGCAGGTTGAGTGCGTCTCCTTCTATCAGCTCAGCCCTGTGGCGAATTCCGAGGCAAGCAATCTTCTCTCGGCCGAGTCGCAGCATCGGATGGCAAAAGTCGCAGCCGACGACCGTCCCAAGATTCGAAAATGCAATCGACAGGTCTGCCGTGCCGCAGCCCACATCAAGAACTTTCGGGTTAGGCGCGGAGAGCCTCCCGCTGATTTCCTTCACGCACCTCCGACGCCAGCTCCGGTCGATGTTACCGGATAGAAAGTGGTTGAGAAAATCGTATCGGCTCGCGATGGGCCCGAACATGTCGCGCACGGCGCGTGCCTTTTCCCTCTCCGAACCCACTTTATTTCCACCTCAGGAGATGAATCACTGAGTCATCGAGCCATTGCATCATTGAAAAATCCGATAATGACGCGATCGTTTTCTTGGACGGCCTTATGACAATTGCTTTTTTTCCAAGGGCTCAATGAATCAATGTAAAGGGCTTGCCTGAAAAACCGAATCCGAAGACCTGATCCTGCCTGCAATGCAGCGTCATCAGACAGGCTCATGGCAAAGACACAGAGGATGCCGAAATGAGGCCTCCACAAGCGAGGAACCTCCTGAGAAAACTCCGCAGGTGTCGAGGGTCGATGTCGGAGCCAATCTCCGTCTCTCCAAGTTGCGGCAGAAGAACCATCTGGATGCGGCCCGAGCGAAACTTCTTGTCGCGCTCGAGAGCGTTCCAGAGGCCGTCAGAGGAGATTCCTTTCAATGAGGGGAGCCGTTCGACCGCGTGAATCAGCCTCCCGAGCCTCTCTGCTTTTTCCGGCCGGAGCATGCCCAGTTCCCTCCCGAAGCCCAAAGCAGCAATCATTCCCCAGGCGACGGCCTCGCCGTGCTTAAACCTCTTGTAGCACGTGGCGGCCTCCAAGGCATGTCCCACCGTATGCCCGTAATTGAGAATCATCCGCAACCCTTCCTCCCGTTCATCACCGGATACCACCTCGGCCTTGATTCGCGATGCTTCCAGCACAATGTGCTGGAGGGCCGCAGGACGGAAATCCAGGAGCTCACTAAGATGCCGCTCGAGGTAACCCAGCAGTCTTTCCGAACGAATCGCGCCCACCTTGACGACTTCATAAAGTCCCGCGGCGAGCTCTCTCTTCGGCAGGGTGCGCAGGACTGCTGTATCTGAGAGGATGGCGCCCGGCTGGTGAAATGAGCCGATGAGGTTTTTGCCCTGAGGAAGATTCACGCCAACCTTTCCTCCGATGGCGCTGTCCACCTGCGCTAGCAGCGTAGTGGGCACACTTGCATAGGGGATTCCGCGCATAAACGTGGCGGCGGCAAAGCCCGCAACGTCGCCAACCACACCTCCTCCAAAAGCCACCAACCAGGAACGCCGGTCCGCCTTTGCTTGGAAGAGCTCGTCGTAGATCTTCAGGAGTGTCGAGTGGTTCTTGAACTGCTCTCCATCGCCGATCCGAATAATGGGCACGGGCCCAAAGGACCGCTCGAGCGAGCGAAGTAATACAGCTCCATGCACCCGCAATACAGGTGAATTGCTGACCACGATTGGGGCCGTGATAAAACCAAGTCCGGCAAGTATCTTCCCCGCCTGCCCGAGAATGCCTTCTCCGACGATGATCGGATAGCTTCTGGCGCCGAGATTCACACGCAAAGTCTTCACTGCCGCAGCCCCTCGACAAATTCATCCTGGAGAACTTGCGCATCCAAAGCGCCAAGCCCTATTTCCCTGCAGAGCTCGTCTGCGGAGTACAGCCGCCCTGTCTCCCAGATTTCTTTGAGGAAGTTGCCAGCTGATTTGTTCCGATACCAGGCCTTGCCGTACTTGCTCCGCAGATGATTCCTCAACATTGGCTCGAAAATCCAAGCCCTGAGGTAGTCCGCAGAGTTAAGCCCCTCCGTAGGATCCTCCAGATAGAACTCGGGATCGTGCCTGAGGCTGGTGCACTGCTGCGAAGACTCCGCATAGAATTCAGGAGCATTGGCCGGCGCGGCGCCTTGATAAAGTACGATCGCAGACCGTAGCTTGCCCGCATAGCGCCGAACACGAAATGCACGATATAGCACCTGAAAACGGAACAGACCGTCCGGCGGGGTGAGAGCGAATACTTCCCGCAACCATTCTCTGTCCGTCAGCAGAGACTCGAATAGGAAGGCAAACGTCTCAGACAATCCGCGATCGCCGCAGATGCGATGCTCGGCTGGCAGAGAGGGACTCATCCAAGCGATATGGTGCGCGTGGGCGCTTTCGTGAAACAAAGCCGCATAGTCGTTGTATCCACCGCGGGGAAGCAGAACAATCTTGATCTCAGTTGGAACCCGAATGGCGACGCAGAAAGGCCGTGGACGCTTCAGCGGCCTTTTCTCCAGGTCCATCGAGATACTTTCCGATCTCTGGGGCTGAAGATCCAGTCGGGAAAAGGTTTCCTCCACGGCATCAAGCAGGCGCTCCTGGGTGAAGAAATGCCAAGCCTGATTTTTCCATCTCCAGTACCATGCATCGCAATGTCGAGCTTCATCGGCGGACAGACCGATCGTGGCTTGCAGAGAACTGTTCAGACGCTCGCGGTAGATTGCGGCAGTGGCAGCCATTAGTCTGTCGAGCTGCGCGGCGAGATCCGCGTAAGAAATACGCGTGCAGCTCTGGCATACATCCAGGTAACTCTTATATCCCAATCCCGGCGACGCGGCGTGCAGCCCCGCGAGCAGTTTTTGTTTCAGGGATTCGACCTCCTTCATGGTCGAAACCCGCATGGCATTGAGCTGTCCTCGCCTCACTGCGCTCGCCTCCTGATTAAGCAGGAGAGGAATCTGGAGAAAGGCTATCTCCCTGCCGTCCCAATTGAAGGTGCGCCGCGCTTCGAGTGTGGAAATCTCCCGCGAGAACGAGCTGACCCTGGAGTCCAGGTGGTGCTCTACCGCGAACCAACGCAGGCGCGCAAGGCTTTTTTGTCGGGACTCGCAGGACTTCGGGGTCCGTTCGATTTCAGCTTCTATCTCACGGATCTTGTCGAAAGTGAACAGGTCGGAATATTCGGAGTAGATCCCGCCTGTATCCAGGCAATCCTTTATGCCTGAGTAGTGGTAATAGAGCTCTCGGTTGAGAGACTCTTCGAATTGCTCCAGGCGTTGTCGATATTCCTCGATTTGCATGGACTCCCGTCAGTGGGAAACACCCTGCACGGGGCTGCTGGCAGATGCGTAAAGTCTTTTGGGAATGCGGCCGGCCTTGTAGGCAAGCCGCCCGGCTTGAACGGCATACTTCATGGCCTCCGCCATAGCGACGGGATCCGACGCACCTGCGATGCCCGTGTTCATCAGCACTGCGTCACACCCTAACTCCATGGCGATGGCAGCATCGGAAGCGGTACCAACACCGGCATCTACGACGACCGGCACAGAGGCGTTTTCCAAGATGATGCGTATGTTGGCAGGATTCTGAATGCCCATCCCCGATCCAATTGGGGCACCCAGAGGCATAATGGCGGCCGCCCCGGCTTGTTCGAGCTTGCGGGCTATGATGGGATCATCGTTGGTGTAGGGCAGGACTACAAAACCGTCCTTCACCAGGATCTTGGTTGCCGCGAGTAGGGCCTCGGTATCGGGAAACAGCGTTTTCTCATCGCCGATCACTTCGAGTTTGACCCAATTCGACAACCCGGCTTCCCGGCCGAGATTGGCGATCCGGATCGCCTCCTCCGCGGAGTAGCATCCTGCCGTATTCGGCAGGAGAATGTAGCGCTGCGTATCGATGTAGCTCAAAAGAGATTCGCCCGATCGATCGTTCAGGTTGATCCGGCGCACCGCGACCGTCACGATTTCAGCCCCCGATACTTCGAGGGCTTCTCTCATCAGGCCGAAAGTAGAGTATTTCCCGGTGCCTACAATCAAACGCGACCGAAAGCTCCGCCCCCCCAACACCAACGCATCCTCGCACAATGAATAGGTCACTTTTGCCCCCAACGTCCAAACCGCAAGCTATCAATCAATTGAAATGCTCAATCCTTCATCAGCGACCTGCTCTATCCGCCCCCGACAAACTGGACAATTTCCACTTTGTCCGTGTTCCCCAGAGGAGTGGCTTCCCAGTCCTTGCGGCGAACGATCTTGTGATTCACTTCCACAGCAATGCGCACCGGTTCTATTCCAAGAAACTGTAGCAGTTCGCGGATGTTCGAAATCGGTGGAACCGAACGAGTTTCTCCGTTTATTTCCAGCAGCAGACTCTCTCGCATAGCGACATCATAGCAAATCAAAATGCATCACACCACAGAGACGCAAAGGTCACCGAGAGTCTTCGTTACTTCTGTGTCTCCGTGGTTTACCGGGCTAGAAAAGCCTTGACACCGCTGGAAGCTGTCCACTAATATCAACCCTTCTCTGACAAGGCCCGGAGCTGCTTCAACTACTTGATTTGAAAACATTTGTAGAGTTTCCTTAACTTCATTTATCCCGTCCTGGAGTTCGAAACGGACCCCGGCATGCTATCCGAAAAAACGCACCAACAAATCAAGGCTCTGATTGAAAAATATCCACACCGAAGGTCAGCCCTTATTCCATCCCTGCAACTGGCTCAAGAAGAAGCAGGATACCTTTCCCCCGATGTGGTACGCGAAGTAGCGGCGGTCTTCGAACTTGCGCCGAACGAGGTCTACGAGGTCGCCAGCTTCTACACCATGCTTCACAGGAAACCGGTAGGAAAGTACGTTATCCAGGTCTGCACTAACATTTCTTGTCTACTTTGCGATTCCGAGGAGATAATGACCCACCTCGAGAAGAGGCTGGGTATCAAACCCGGAGAGACGACTTTGGACAACAAGTTCACACTGATGGAAGTGGAGTGCCTGGCCTCCTGCGGTACGGCCCCGGTGGTTCAGATCAATGAGGAATATCACGAGGATCTCACACCTGAGAAACTCGATCGAATCCTGGACAACCTTAAGTAAATGGAAAAACTGCTTTTCTACTTATTTGGAGGGATTGCGCTACTGGCTGCAATTAATGTTGTAGCTCTGCGCAGGGTCTTTTATTCCGCGATCTCCCTTATCATCTGTCTCACCGCCCTTTCCGGCATCTACATGATGCTTGCGGCGCCGTTCATCGCTGCGGTTCAGATCATCGTTTATGCGGGCGCCATCATGGTCCTATTCCTGTTCGTCATCATGCTGCTGGACCCGTTCTCGGCCTCGGCCGGGCAGGACAAGAAAAGCTATCTGAAGTATGCTGCAATCATCCTGGGAGTTGTTGCACTGTCGCTTCTCTACCCTCTTCTCAGGGCCTACGACCTGGCCAAAGCTCCAAGAAATCCTGAAATCGTGGCGGGGGGAATCGGCACGGTGAGTCACTTTGGGGAGGTTCTCTTCAACGAGTATCTGCTGCCATTTGAAGTAATATCCATATTGATCCTGGTTGCGATCATTGGAACAGTCGTGCTCGCGAAACGGCAGTCTTAGGTTGACCATGGACATTCTTCACTACCTGATTCTGAGCGCACTTCTTTTCACGATTGGCACGATAGGAGTGATTCTCAAGAAGAACGTGATCTCGATCTTTCTTTGCATCGAGCTCATGCTGAATGCCGTAAATCTCAGCTTTGTGGCTTTCTCGAGTTACCTAAATCAGGTCCATGGCCAGATCTTCGTCTTTTTCGTCATGGTAGTGGCGGCAGCGGAAGCAGCCGTCGGTCTTGCAATCACGATAGTTCTCCACCGCAATCGCGGCACATTGAGCGTGGACGATGCGGACATCATGAAATGGTAGGTCGACCCGGGCAATGATCGATTACCTCTGGATTATTCCGCTCCTTCCCCTGGCTGGATCAGCCATCAACGGGCTGCTCGGCAAGCGCCTGCCGAAGACCGTGATCTCGATCATCGCCTGCGGAACTGCCGGATTTGCGTTCCTGATTGCTATCGGCGCAGTCATGGATTTGATCAGACTGGCGCCCGGCGAAAGGCACATCGTCAGATATTTCTTCACCTGGATCGCGTCGGGAGATTTTGTCGCCAAGGCCGAGTTCCTCCTCGACCCGCTTTCTGCCGTCATGCTTCTTGTGGTGACCGGCGTAGGCTTCATCATTCACGTCTATTCCATCGGCTACATGCATGCAGAGGACGGGTACTACCGGTTCTTCTCGTATATGAACCTGTTCCTGTTCTCCATGCTCATTCTGATCCTGTCGAACAATTTCCTGCTGATGTTCGTTGGATGGGAGGGCGTCGGACTTTGTTCCTACTTGCTCATCGGCTACTACTTCGACCGGCGGAGCGCAGGCGATGCGGGCAAGAAGGCATTCGTTGTGAACCGCATCGGGGACGTCGGCTTCGTGCTTGGGATCTTTTTAATCTTTGTGACCTTTAACAGCCTCGACTTCGGAGAGGTGTTCCGGCAGATCGCCGCGGGCGAAGTGCGCTTTCCCGTCGAAACCGGCGTAGGCACACTCACTGCTATCGGGCTGCTGCTTTTCGTGGGTGCCACCGGAAAGAGCGCCCAGATTCCGCTCCACGTCTGGCTCCCGGATGCGATGGAAGGTCCTACGCCCGTCAGTGCCCTCATTCATGCCGCCACAATGGTGACGGCCGGTGTCTACATGGTCGTGCGCTGCTCTCCGATATTCAGCCGCGCAACCGTGGCGCTCGAGGTGGTGACCGTCATCGGAATAGTGACGGCGCTTTTTGCCGCCACGATCGGTCTCGTGCAGACTGACATCAAGCGTGTTCTTGCTTACTCCACGATCAGCCAGCTCGGCTATATGTTCGCTGCCGCCGGCGTCGGTGCGTTCTCGGCAGGTATTTTTCATCTGATGACCCATGCGTTCTTCAAAGCGTTGCTCTTCCTTGGCGCCGGGAGTGCGATTCATGCGCTGGGAGGCGAACAGGACCTCATGCGGATGGGCGGGCTGCGGAAATACATACTGGTGACGCACAGCACGATGTTCACGGCCGCGCTTGCCATAAGCGGCATTTTCCCGTTCGCCGGCTTCTTCAGCAAGGACGCGATATTGTGGTCGGCATGGGCGAATGGACATCCTCTGGTATGGCTTGCAGGGCTCCTCACGGCCGGTCTCACGGCGTTTTACATGTTCCGCCTGATCTTTCTCGCCTTCTACGGGAAGGAACGCTTCTCGGCTGAGGCGCGACACCATTTGCACGAGTCGCCTCCGTCGATGACCGTCCCGCTCATGGTCCTGGCTACTCTATCAATCGTCGGCGGATTTGTCGGACTGCCTGCCTGGCTGGAAATGGGTCCCAACCAGTTCTTCGAGTTCCTGGAGCCATCTCTGGCTCTCGCCTATCATCCGGAACGCGCGGAGCTGTCGCACAATGTCGAGATGGGATTTGCGGGGATCTCGGTCCTGGTGGCAATCATCGGCATCTCCATCGCATACTGGCTTTATGTTGTGCGGCCGGGATCCGCTGAAGCCCTGGCCGAGCGAATGAGGGGTCTCTATAAGCTACTGCTGCGAAAATACTACGTGGATGAGATTTACGACGCCGCCCTGGTGAACCCAACGGTCACAAGATCGCGCGAGACACTCTGGAACGGTATCGATGTCCGTGTTGTTGACGGCGCGGTCAATGGCGTCGGACGAGCAATTCATGCCTCGGCGGGTGTGCTTAAGAACGTTCAGAACGGGCTCGTGCGCAGCTATGCTGCCTGGATCCTGTTAGGGGCCGCCGCAGTGCTTTTCTACATATACATGTTGCGGTGAGTTAGCGCGGCAAACGCGTCATGGAAATACGGAATATTCTCAGTTTGGTAACCTACCTGCCCGCGGCAGCCGCAGTGGTGCTCCTGTGTCTTCCCCGACTGGCCGAGAACACGATCAAGCGCTTTGCCTTCTTGGCGTCCCTGGCCACATTCGCTCTCTCACTTCACCTTGTCTATCACTTTGACAAGGCCGAGGGAGGCATGCAGTTCGTAGAGGATGTGCCGTGGATTCACACCGCTACCTATAGGGTCAGCCATCACCTGGGTATCGATGGCATCAGTCTGTTTCTGGTCATTCTTACCACCTTCCTGACGCCGCTCGCAATTCTTTCCTCGTGGCAATCAATAACGAATCGTCTCAAGCCCTACATGATCTGCCTCCTGGTACTCGAGACGGGAATGATCGGCGTGTTCTGCGCGCTGGATCTCGTTCTTTTTTACGTGTTTTGGGAGGTGATGCTGATTCCTATGTATTTTCTCATCGGAGTCTGGGGTGGCGGGAATCGCGTCTATGCTGCGGTGAAGTTCATCTTGTATACCATGGCCGGATCCCTGCTGATGCTTCTGGCCATCATATACCTATTCTATGCCAACGGCGGCACCACGTTCGATCTGGTTCAGATATCCCAGGCGCTGGCGGCCGGAACACTCCAGCTCACGAGAAACGAGGAGTTCTGGCTGTTCATGGCATTCCTGCTCGCGTTCGCGATCAAGGTTCCGATCTTCCCTTTCCACACCTGGCTTCCGGATGCGCACGTGGAAGCTCCAACAGCCGGATCCGTCATCCTGGCTGGCGTCCTGCTGAAGATGGGAACCTACGGCCTTCTCCGCTTCTGCTTGCCTCTCTTCCCTACCGTTGCCCTGGAGGCCGCTCCCTATTTGTCCGTCCTTGCTCTGATCGGCATTATTTATGGCGCGCTCGTTTCCATGGTCCAGCCTGATCTGAAGAAGTTGGTCGCTTATTCTTCCGTCAGCCACATGGGGCTCGTAGTGCTGGGGATCTTCGCATTTACTGTTCAAGGGCTGGCAGGTTCCACCGTGCAAATGCTCAATCACGGGCTCTCGACCGGAGCACTCTTCCTGCTGGTGGGGATGATCTACGACCGGCGGCACACGCGTATGATTTCGGATTTCGGGGGCCTGGCGCATGCGAACCCGGTCCTTGCCTCCATGTTCCTTGTTGTGACGCTGTCCTCGATCGGCCTTCCCGGCTTGAACGGCTTCGTCGGTGAAATACTGATTCTTGCCGGAACCTTTACGCAGAACCGGACCTATGCCGCAATCGCTGCACTGGGAATGATTTTAGGCGCCGTCTACATGCTGTGGATGTACCAGCGTGTGTTTTTAGGCAAGGTGACAAACCCGGCTAATGCGCAGATGACGGATATCGGATTGAGAGAAAAGTTGATTCTGCTTCCAATCCTTGGGGTAATGCTCTGGATAGGCGTATATTCGGCGCCCTTCCTGCACCGCATGGATGCCAGTCTCCAACTAGTCCAACAGCGCATCCATCACGCGCGTGGGCCCGAGGGGGGATTCCGGGTGGAACAGCTCCGCGCTCTTCCCGGTAAGGAAGGTACAAGGTGATGGGCATCGAATACTCCCCGCTCGTTCCACAACTTGTCCTCGTGATTGCCGGCATGCTGATCATGCTTTTGGAGCCTTTCACCGCTCCCGAGCGTAAAAGCCGACTGGGCCATATCGCCGTTCTGGCAACCGCGGTTGCGGCTTACGGCCTTACATTACAGCGGAGCCACCAGCCGCACGCAATATTCAACGGAATGTTTCTTGTCGACGGCTACAGCTACTTTTTCCAGTGGTTGTTCCTCGTCATTACCGGCATTTCGGTCTTGATCTCGATCCGCTTTAACGAGCGGGAGTCGATAAACAGAGGGGAATATTACGCTCTTCTACTGTTCGCGTGCTCCGGCATGTCGCTGATGGCCGCCAGCGGCGACCTCATCCTGACCTTCATCGGGATTGAGATACTATCGATCGCCACGTACATCCTGGCAGGGTTCAAGCGGAACGATGTCCGCTCGAATGAGTCTTCTCTGAAGTACTTTCTGCTCGGTTCCTTCGCAACTGCCTTTCTTCTCTATGGCATTGCCTTGATTTACGGCAGCACCGGCAGCACCAACTACCTGGCGATTCGGGAACTGGCGAAGTTGCAGGGAAGCGTGCAAATCACTACCGTGATCGGCATGGGTCTGCTGCTGGTCGGCTTCGGCTTCAAAGTAGCCGTGGTTCCTTTTCACGCATGGGCTCCCGACGTCTATGAAGGAGCGCCAAGCCCCGTGACAGCATTCATGACCGTTGGCCCCAAAGCGGCCGGCTTTGCGGCACTGGTTCGGGTTCTGGTTCAAGCGCTGCCGAATCTGGCGCACGACTGGTCTGCCATCCTCTGGCTCCTTTCCATCCTAACCATGACTCTCGGGAACGTGGTGGCGGTCCTGCAGACCAACGTGAAACGGATGCTGGCCTATTCCGCCATCGCGCATGCGGGTTACATCCTGGTCGGGATCGTGGCCAACACCCACATCGGGTTTGGTGCGGTACTTTTTTATCTCGTCGTCTACACCGTGATGAATCTGGGTGCCTTCAGCATCGTACTGTCGCTGAGTCACAAGGGCGATGTGCGTGTCAACCTGGATGACTACGCCGGACTTGGACGCAAGGCGCCTTTCGTGGCTGCCGCGCTTTCCCTTTTCCTGATTTCCCTGGCAGGCTTCCCGCTGACGGGCGGCTTCATCGGCAAGTTCTACCTGTTCACCGCAGCGATTCAGAAAGGCTATGTTGGACTCGCGATTGTCGGCGTGCTGAACAGCGTTCTCTCGGTCTTCTACTATTTCCGGCTTATGGTAATCATGTACATGAGGGAGCCTTACGAGGGGCAGCCCGAACCGGATCCGATCAGCTTGCCCGTCATGGCGATCGTCGCCATCGGTGTCGTTGGGATCCTGTGGCTCGGAGTCAATCCGGCTATGATCCTCAACCTTGCTACCAACTCGGCTCTGCCTTAAAATAAGCCGCGACCCCGTTAAAATCTGGAGCACAGCATGATTGATGTGCGCAAGAGACTGCAGGACGACCTGAATACTATCGAACGCGAGTTGCGCATAGATCTTCCGAAGGAGATTCTGTGTGCCCGGGAACACGGGGATCTTAGCGAGAACGCAGAATATAAGGCGGCCAAGGAGCGGCAGCATTTCCTGGAACAGAGAAAGGCCCAGCTCCAGAAGCGGCTTGCTGCTATCTCGTTGATCAATCTCGAGAAGATCCCGGCGGATCGTGCGTCCTACGGCTCGAAACTTGTCCTCTACGATTACGAAGGCGAGAAGGAGGTCGAATACACTCTGGTGTCGCCGGAGGAATCCGATGTCAACCATGGACTGGTTTCGATCACATCGCCGATAGGCCGCAGCCTTGTGGGAAAGATGGAAGGCGATTTTGCCGAAATAGTCACGCCCTCAGGGAAAAGAGAATACGAAATCCGCAAGCTCGTCACTATCCACGACCTCGAAGAATAGTAATACCGCAGAGAGACAGAGAACCCGATAACTCTCTCCGTGTTCTCTGTGCAACAAACAGGTAAAACTCTGCTGTTTCGACAGAGTTTTTGTGCGGCCATTATTGTGGTCTTTGCCTCATCAACAAGTATTAAGAGCCGCGGCCGACAGGGAGCGGGGATGTGACACATTATGTTCATCATCGCCGCTTGCTTCGCGCGCGGCTCTGAACGATCCATCACGGGGCCGCGCAGCCATTGTTGGAGATACATCCACTGAGGGTTGACAGCTGAATGCTGACCGCTCAGCGGCCGGCTCGGGGGCTAAACCGCCCTATTTGGTTGCGGCCGCCGGCCGCGCTGCGTCTCTGTGGTAAGGCGGATTTACCTGAAGACCAGGATCATGATGACCACGAAGGTCAGAAGGGCTAGAAACTCGATGAATGCCAGACCAAGGAAAATGAAGATCCGGATGGTGTCTGTCGCGCCGGGATTCCGGGATACACCTTCGCAGGCGGCCGTCAAAGCACGGCTCTGAGCATAGCCGCAACCTGCTGCAGCCAATGCCATGCTGAATCCCGCGGTGATCAGCAACCACTGGTTCGGCGCTTTAGCTGCCCCACCACCTTCAGCCTGAGCAAACACCGGAGAAGCAAGTGTGAGGAGCAATATGCCGAACAGCGAGATCAGAATTAACTTTCTGCCCATCGGAAATCTCCTTTCAGACGTGTAAAGCGCAGCGGATATCACAGGAAAATTGCGCCACTAGGCAGCCGCCGCGTGTGTTTCAGGATGCAACGAACTTTCGTGAGCCTCTGCGTGACTCTCTTCATGCCCTTCTTCCACGGCGCCCGAAAGATAAACCATGGTCAATAGCACAAAGATAAAGGCTTGTATCGTGCTGGCAAAAAGACCCAGGAACATGACTGGAATGGAAGTCAGAAACGGGAAAATGTGCTGATTAAGCGAACCGATGATCAGTTCTTCGGCAAAGATGTTTCCGAAAAGACGCATACTCAGGGAGAACGGCCGCGCCATGTGGCTGACGATTTCGACCGGGAACAGCAACCAGGCGAGCCACCACACCGGGCCGGCAAAATGCTTCAAATATTTCAGGAACCCATGCTTCCGGATGCCGACATAGTTGTAATAAATGAATACGCAAATCGCACAGGAAGCGGTGATGTTCAGGTTGCTCGTGGGTGAAACGAAGCCTGGCACCATCCCAATAACATTCCCGACCAGAATGTAAGTCGCCAAAGCTCCAATTAGCGGGAAGAACCGCGTGGCATTGACTCCAATTACTTCACGCATCAAACCTCGGATCGCCTCGGCCACGACTTCGAGCAGGTGCTGAATCCGCGTGGGATTCTCAACGCTGAGCTTGCCGCGCACCCAAATGGCGAAGACGATGAGCGCAATAGCGATAAGCAGAATCATCACGATGTGGTCCGGCACAGCGTGCTGTCCGGCGCCCAGGCTTCTGCCCATCGCCCGAGCTATTGGATCGAAGATGAGCCTGTTCAGGAAATCGGCTACTTCGCTCGATTCATGCATGTTACTTGGAGCTACCCTTGAGGGCTTCGAGGATGCCTTCAACAAAAATGCTGCAGTTGAACAGTGCAAATCCGGCAACAGCAGCGAGAATGCTCAAAAAAAGAAAGCGGATCATAGCATACAGGCACAGTGGAATCAATAAAAGGCGCAAAAAATATCCCGCTAAGATACGGCGTTTAGAGCGCTTCGGGTCGTAGAAGATGGCCGCGTTCACGGCGGCTCGCAGCATCACCAGGTTGGCTCCAGCGAGTGTGCCCCCCGCAAGGAAGGAAACTCCGCTCTTCAGGCTGAACAGGAGCCAGGTCAGAAGGCTCCCGCCGGCCACAAGCCAAGCGCCTATCCAGAAAATGCGCCGTTCAAGATCCATTTTCCCCAATTCGATCCTGATTGCTCCGCTGATCGAGCAACAGCAGCCTCACGATCTCGTAAAAGCCTGCGCCCGCACCGAGAAAGGTGAGAATGAGGCTTCCCCAAGGGAATCTCGTCACATAGCGATCCAGCACATAGTATCCCAGAAACCAGCCTGCAGCCATCGATCCCGGCAAGATCATGACGATCGACGACAGCCGGCCCATGCGCGAATAGAAAGATTGATCGGGCGCCAATGGCTTCTCCCACAAAATCAAACAGTTGCCCGGACATTAACAATAAATCGGATCGATAAGGGAAATCTAGCGCACAATCGTGCCCAATAGATCGTGCTCCAACGCGCGCGTGATCCGGATGGTCCGTTTTCGCCACCCATCTGCTCGAAGACGGTTATGACATCCGCACTGTTCAGGAACTCCTGGGGCATAAAGACGTCAATACAACCATTCGTTACACTCACGTCCTCAATAAGGGAGGTCGAGGAGTTCGAAGCCCTGGGGATGCCCTTTGATCGTCTAAGGCAGCATATCACGCCGCCGCTAGAATGCGATACGCTCGGCCTAGCATCCTGCACCTGCCCGTTCAATAAACAACGTAAGTCACGACAACAAAACTAGTTGAAAGGCGTCCGGCCCAGGATGATAATCCGTGCTAGGCCGACCGCTGCGACCATGTTTGCGGAATTCCCGCGAGAGTGCTAGGACGGTCGGGCTAATTACGAGTTAGACGGCACGAAATGCTCTAGTTCACGTCGTGGAGCGGGAGCGGAGTCGCCGACCCGATTCCGAGGCAGAGTATTACATCGAGGTGTCCTTGAACCCCTATTTCGACCTTGCAGAGCCACAGGTTATCGCGGACGTCGAGAGGCTGCTGTCTCTCAATGTGGAAAAAACGTACTACCGTCCTGGTGACGAGGCTCAAGTCGCCGACATCCTGAGTATTCATTCGTTGCCACACTCGACTGCCGGGATCTTTCGGGGCCAGCTACGTGACTGGCCACTGATACCAAAGGGTTTTCGAGGGATCAAAGATCAGGAAATGGATGTCACCGAGGTGATACGTACGTTTCGATGGATGCAGGCGACAAGCAAGTTCAGGAGTTTCTGCGAGCGCGCCGAGGTTCAGAATCCAGCGTTTCCATCGGGTGTCTCCGATCGAATGTCAATCGCGCAGCACTTCGGCGTACCCACGCCTCTTCTAGATTGGTCCCAGAACATCCTCGCGGCGGTGTTCTTCGCAATACGGGATGTCTTCGCGGACTCAGAGTTCGAGAAGTCGCTGAGGGTGTTCGTGTACCACATCACCGATGAGCGACTTCTTCACGCTGGGATTCCTGCGGATTCGAAACTCGCCGATTTCGGTCGTTCGGCGTTCGTCAAGCCGTATCCGATAGACCGAAGAATCGACCGCCAGCGCGGTGTTTTCACTTACCATCCCCACCCGACCCATCGGCCGCCCAAGGTTTCGGCGAGAACGTACGTCTTGGAGTGGCCCGTGATCCAAAAGTTGATCGCTCTGATGAAAGGGTTTGGGTTTACGGAGGACTACTTCTTCCCTGACTACGCTGGCATTGCCCATGCCGTCATGTCGGATACAAGTCTCTAGGGCACCAAGCTCGATGTCGCCGGTGTGCCGTCTAACAACACAATGCAGCCGACGCCCGCAAGCGGGCGCGGCTGATTGTGAAGGTTAGGCAGTAATTTCTTCATGGGAGGCGTCATGCAAAATCGACACCTACTCCTCGCTGTCATTCTCGTTTTTTTCATAATTGACTGCTCATGGGCCCAGCAGAAAGATGAATTGCGACCCCTGATTACCGTTACGGGCAGTTCAGAGGTTAAGGTTGTTCCCGATCTCGTTGATCTCCAGGTGGGCTTGGAAACGCGCAGCAAAGACCTGAAGGCAGCTTTCTCGGATCAAGAAGCCAAGGTTAGGCAAATTCTCGATCTCATGAGGAGGGCAGGTGTCGAGAATCGCGATGTGCAGACAGGTCACGTCGAAGTGCGGCCAGTCTACGACGAGGAAAAAGGCGGAAAGAACTTAAATCACTATGAATTGCGCAAGTCAATCGGAATAACCGTGCGCGACCCAAGTAAATATGACGAGTTGTTGCCAGAACTGCTCCAGGCAGGTGCAAATCGTGTCTTCGGCGTGAGCTTTCGAAGCTCGAAGCAACGGCAGTACCGTGATCAAGCCAGGGAGATGGCAGTCACTGCCGCACGCGAGAAGGCGACTGCCATTGCCGAAAAACTGGGTCAGCAAATTGGTAAAGTATTCACAATCGAAGAGGAAGAACCTGTAAGACTGGCGTTTGGGAACATGACTGCCAATTCGACAGGAGAAGCATCGGGGACGGAGAGAGACGTAACTGACAGCGGCCTGGCACTGGGTCAGATCACGTTTCGAGCGAGCATCAAGATTAGCTTTGAACTCAAATAAGGATCTCTGCCTAACGACGCGCTGCAGCGGCGGCGCAAAAACCGCGCGCCGCTGAGCGCGCGCGTTCGGCGTTGACGTTACCGGTAGTCGACAACTCCCCGGTGGCTCAGTTTCAGTAACGATTTTCATCAAGCTCCCAAGGCAGTAGTAATGGATGCAGGCGCCACACTGGTTCAGTCAAGCCCCACAACTCGATCATGGTTGCAGAGTCTCCGTGATCGTCTCCCTCAATTCGAATACAGCGAAGCAAAGTACTACGCCTCCTTTAGAAGTGAACCTCCTCGCAAAGCCTTCGCCTATCTCAATCCTGCGCAGCGCAGTGTCCGCTTGTTTCTCCCACTCGATCCAGGTGATGAGCCGCATCTTCAACCAACCCCTTCGACTTCCAGTTGGGCCGTGCGATTTCCGTCTGTCTTTCGGATTGCAGACGAGCAGGATTTGTCGACGGCGACCCGATTGATCGGCAAGTCGTATGCGGTTATCGCCGACGAGAGGCGAGTAGAGATTGGTCTGTCGCGGAAGAAGGTTACTCGCCGCCCGGAGTACCTTGCGCCGGAAGAGCTGCCTTCCGAGATCGAGTATGTGGAGGGAGCCGCTCGTCCCGTTCTCGTGAACGCATACGAGAGGAACCGACGGGCGCGCGAGAAGTGTCTCCGACACTACGGGAGGAGCTGTGCCGTTTGTGGCTTCAACTTCGAGGCCAGATACGGTGAATCGGCTGGGGGATACATACAGGTGCACCACATCGTACTGATCGCAAAGGTAAGGAAGGAGTACCGCCTTAATCCGATCACCGATCTGCGGCCGGTTTGCCCGAACTGCCATGCAGTCATCCATCGGCGCGAGCCGCCCTTTTCAATCGAAGAAGTCAAGCAAATGCTGCGGAACGACGGCGTACACTGATTATTAGGGGCTGATCTCGACGTGCGTGCGGAAGGGCGGAGGCCGAACAAAAGTCTTTCAGCCGACGCGCAAAAAGACACGCGCGGCTGATGCGCTGGCCGTTAGGCGCTTGAGTAGGACAACAGATGAGCAGAGCGAAGGTCCAGTTGGAGGATGTTATCGAGGCAATTGATTTGCCGGAGGAATCATGCGCGTACCTGAACAAAGCTACGGGTGAGGTGGTTTGGTTCACGGACGAGATGCTTTCAGCCGCCCAGAACGAAGACCTGGTCATTGATGACTATCCGGAGTGGGAGCGCGAGCCAGTTTTGGCGGCCAGACAAGTGATTGATTCCGACGATTACCTCGTACTCCCGGATAAGTTCGAGCTTCACGAATACCGCATCATGGAACGCTTCTGCTACTCCATCGAAGACGACAAGATCAGAGAAGAGTTGCTCTACGCAATTCGTGGATCCGGCGCCTTTCGCCGGTTCAAAGATCAGGTGCACCGTCGGGGCATCGTCGACCGCTGGTACCAGTTCAGAGATTGCGCGATTGAAAAGTTCGCCATTGAGTGGCTTGAGGACAACGGTTTCGAGTGGCAACGACGCACCTAACACATCGTTGCAGCGGACCCGCAAAAAGCGGGGGCCGCTGAGCGCGAGCGTTAGGCAGCCAAGACCCACAGTCGAGAGTTTTAGGGCGTATAATGCCGAGATGTTCTTCACATAGGTTCCCAAGAAGGCGGAATCGAACCCTCGGAAGCACGGCGTGGACTTCGATGAAGCGGCAACTGTGCTTGACGACCCGCTCTCAACTACTTTCCCGGATCCGAACCATTCGACCTTTGAACAGCGATTCCTTACAATTGGGGTGTCTGCGCTCGGCCGGCTTCTGGTTGTAAGCCCTAGCGAGCGGGACAACAGAATACGAATTATCAGCACCCGGCAAGCGACCCGGCGCGAACGAAGGTTCTATGAAGAAGATGGATAAGATTCTTGAGGACGATATGCGTCCAGAGTACGACTTCGCCTCCATGAAGGGTGGCGTTCGCGGGAAATACGTCAGGCGATTTCGAGCTGGCACTAACCTCGTCCTCCTCGAAGCCGATGTAGCGAAGGCTTTTCCCACAAACGCTGCCGTCAATGAGGCCCTTCGCGGGCTGCTCGAGACGACGAATGCTGTGCGTCGAACAGGAGGGCTGCCTAACAAAGCGCTCCAACCGACGAGCCGCCCAAGACGCAAAAGCCGCTGGCGTGGCGAGCGTCCTCGCGCGGCTCGTGGCTGAGCGCAATTGTTAGGCGCACGCCGACTGGGCGTTGAGTGCCATAACAGATGCCGTTATAATCTAGTCCGTGATACGCTCGTTTCGGGATCGCGGGACCGAAGACATCTTTAATGGCGTCGACACTCGCACAGCCCGGCGGGCCCGCCCGGGCCACCTGTGGCAAGTTGCCCGGAGAAAGCTTGATCAGGTAAATCGAGTGAGGGATCTTCTCGAACTCGCTATTCCCCCCGGGGAATCGCCTCGAACAGTTGCGCGGCGACCGCAGCGGACAATACAGCATCAGAATCAACGAGCAGTATCGCGTTTGTTTCCGGTGGGAAGCGTTACCCTGATAGAGAAAAGCAGCACCCCATGATAATCGGACGGTGAGCCTGGGAGCACAAATATTCTTTGGCGAAGAGTAGGAACTTTGGTAGGCTTTCACGCCGGAGAGGTACCGAAGAGGTCGTAACGGGTCCGACTCGAAATCGGATTACGGCCCAAAAGGCTGTACGTGGGTTCGAATCCCACCCTCTCCGCCACAAAGTTCCGTAACTAATTGATTATGCTGCAGATGGCATTAGGATCATTGGGATTTCCCACGTTTAACCCCACATTTCAGGCAGTATAGTCCACGAGACACCCGCACGAACTGCTCCGTCTGGTCGTCCGGGTTTCCAACGCGGTGCTTTGGCAGAAAAACGCCAGCCCAGTGAATACGCAATGCGCGATTGACATCAGCAGCTCTGAATGGTTCTGTCAATCTGCGTGAACGTACTGCTTCTTTTATCCTCTGTACGGTTTCCTTTTCCACTGTTCCTTCCCTCTCATAGCAAAAAAGGCGGCCTTCTTAATGATATACTTGCGGCGCTATCTATTAGCGGAAATACCGGAAGGCACCAATGAAGAGAACTCTAACGGTCGTGGGTGTCGTCATTTCGTTTTTCATCTGCACCCTCGTTTTCCTCCACTTCGTTGACCCCATTTGGGAAGGATATAGTCTGCCCGCAGCAGTCGGCGTTCTGTTCCTTGCGGCAGTGCACTTCTGGTGGCTGCGGAAGAACACATGATTCTTGCTGGCTCAGAAATGGGGTTCAGCTCTATGCCCAAAAAGGAGGGGAGCCCCTTCAATACTTCTTTCCAACTTGAGCCTGAGAAATACTACCTGTGCCTTTTGTGTTTTCTTTGGATCTGGGCCTGAAACTGACGTTGGATCTGCTTCTGATGGGCGGCGGCGGTCAGGGCTGCATTTGCCTTGTTGGTTTCCGGAACATAGTCTATCCGCTTCAGTGAAGGCCATCTGAAGCTCATGCACGTTTGCCCTTCGCAGTTCGTAACTGAAAAATCGCCGCTTGTTATTATGTCAATTCCAATCAAGACATCCTGATCGCCTACCAGCTGAGCCTCAGCAACCCGAACACCAGGGAACATCACCCCGTTGGGAAGGTAGATGTTGACGAGGTAGGTGTCCGCTTGGCCTTGCCCTCCCGCTGTGTGCATTGTGGTCTTGCCGGTAGGTATCAGCTTTAGAGCGGAAACCACCTTTGTGCTAATCGCCGATCCGGAAGCACCTGTATCCCAGATTGATTGAAAGTGAACCAGTGGTGGCTGGAGCATCCCACTTTGAGGATCAAAGGCCTCGCTTATTTGGACGTCCGCTATGAGTTGTCTGACCCGGCCGTTAAACTGGACAGTAAAAGCGCGAGATACTTGGGTTGGACCCATCATAGGCCGCTTAAGGCAGGCCCCGGAAGAAATACTCTATGGAAAGTTTGGATGTATCCGCCTTCATCCGGTAGGCACTGCTGGATAAGAAATGTACCGAGCTCGTGTGCTTTTCTGGTTTCGGTATAAGCCTGCAATTCCGAGTCGAAGGCGCCGACAACCGATTCACCGATGATCACCACGAACTTGCCTTTGTACTTCTCAACCAGTTCTTGCTGATGATCGCGAAAGTACTTGAATTCTTTTTCAAGCATAACTCTCTCCGAATCGGCAAATCTGCCGACTGATAATAACACATATCGGATGCAAGGGTCATACTGATCACAGGCCTTTGCTGCATCGCGGTCGATGATAAAGGAGTCTGGCGGCTGGGAGTCACACCGGCTTGCCTGAGAATTCCAGCGGCTTCCGAGCCGTCCGTTCGATACAAGGCAACTACTTGCTTAGCAATTCGCTGTTCTCCAAAGAGTGGCGCAGTTCGGCCCGGAAGGGCGCCCCTTTGTCGTAATCAACAGTGAGACTGCCGGTGAATCGCGACATGGCCAGGCGTTCTAGCAATTTTGTGATTCCAGCGTTTTCGCCCATTTCTACCTCCAGAAATGCCTTCTGTAGCAGCTCAGGATCGACGATCTCACTCGGGCCCATATCAAGCCTTGACAATCGGCCGCCGCGCGTGGTTCTGGAAAATCCAAATCTCTTTAGCAGCTCCGCGCATCGCCTGATACTCTCGAGATTGTTCGCTATAGTCCTTCCGATCTCGCAGCTTTACGGCTCAATGCTCATCTGCTTCAGCTTCCACATGTCGCCACCGGTCGGCTCGTAAGCAGAAACCCCGCTGATGTCATCGCCGGTCAGGTTCTGTTGCAGCGAGCATGATACTTTGCGAGTAAGACACCATGTTTCCGCCAAATTTGGCAGGAGATACCAGGCTTCCAGATAGGCGCTCCTCCATCTTGCCGATTATCGATCTGACCAACTCCGGCTGGGACGCGGAAATTCCCGATGAGATTTCGATGGTATAGCTTCCTGGCGGCACGGCCTTCTTGAGCTTGCTGAACCAGTCCGAAACAAAGCTTCCCCCGCTCAAAACCGTTGACTCGCTCTGTGCGAAGTAGGCGCTGGCTTTGCTCCGAAGACCAATCAGCAGTTTTGTTCCTTCCGGAAGATTGGTTCTGCCTTCGATTCTTACAAAGCCCCGGTTATCGCGTTTCGCTCGGGCATCGAAAGTAACCTGTATTGACTTGGCGGCGGTTCCCTCCTGGGCGCGATTCTTCGCGCTCTCGGTCCTTTGGTTCTGGATCACGAGACTGATCGCTACCAAAAGCAATACCGCGAGCAATCCGAGCGCAGCCCGCAAGGCGATTCTGGAAGCCCCGGCGTCCTTTACTGGGACGCGGACCGGCAAAGGCTCCTGGCGCGGAATATCCTCAACGGGAAGATCTTTGCGGCAGTGCTTACAGATCTTTGCTTCCCTAAGAATCATCTCGGCACAGTGGGGACATTTTCGGAGGGGGCGTCCGTCGGTCGCCTTGCCCCGTGTCTGATCTTCGGAAAGCGCGATGACCAGCCATCCGATCGGCCCGAGAAAAACACTCCAAAGGCAGCCCTTCAGGGGATCGCGTCCCTTGGATTTGGCGAGAAAGTAGCCGACAAGGCCTAGGATGCTCCAGGCGAAAACGACGAAAAGAAGAGTTTCCATGTTTGCCTCCGTAGTCTGAAGGCGGGGGGAACGGAACGGCGTCTCCGGAGGAAAACTGTCAGGAACGTTTTAGGCTAGTCCATCTATAAAAGTCTAGGACATTGCATCGCGGCATGAACGGGGCTCATTGGAATGCGATCACGGGCAAAGAAATCGGTGACAGGGAAACCAAAACGGCGCTCCTATAGAATGACATAGTGTGTGGATTACGTGTGTTTCTGGGGCGTTTTTGGAATCACGAATTGCCCTTTCTTGCCGAGTCTTACTGATTTGGCAATGGTCATAATTTATCTCCGTGGGTAGGATTATGTTCGATTGGTAGCGACATTGCAGGTTGTGAATCCGGGAATACAATGCGCCCGCAGGCACTTGCGAAGAGCTGCTCATCCGTCCCCATCCCTTCTCACGGTTCCGATTGAAGAAACAAAAAGATTGACATTGATCTATCAGGTGAACTATATTGTGGGTGATTGTGGGAGATAGTGGGTAACCATCTGGCAGAGTCATCATGTCGAGATTCCGCGGCCGGTACGACTATTCCATTGATCAAAAGGGACGAATCAATATTCCGTCCAAATTCCGCAAGCTGCTGCCGCCGGAAGCGGAGGAAACCTTCGTCATTTGTCGAGCACCTGATGGCTGCCTCTGGGCTTACCCGAAGGATGAATGGGAAAAGTTCGAGGATTCGCTCATCGCCATGCCCATGAGCAGAGCGGCGAACAAGTTCCAACGCGAGATGCAGAACACACTGAGCGATTCCATACTGGACAAACAGGGAAGGGTTACTCTCACGCCGTTGCAGGTGCGGATTGCTGGTATCAACAAAGACGTGAGCATCATCGGTCGCGGACGATATCTGGAAATCTGGGACACCAAACGATTCGAGGATTACACGGGCAACGGCGAGGACTTTGACGAGGTGTACTACAAGACAGCGCGATCCGGAATTCGGCTCGGCTGAGCAAGCGTCACTTCCCTTTGATACATCACTGACACAAACGGAGACACTCGAAGCGCTTGCAGGAAGGCCCTGTGGCTGTTGCCTCGAGGGGACATCGCTCACTCCCCAAATCTCTCTCGGCAACCGCCTCGGAGTTGGATGCAAAGTAGCGCTAAATCACTCGCTGTCGAACAGGTATAGATGCTTGGGATGAGGTTTTCGTTTTGCGCCCTGACCGCATGCCGTAAAGCCTGAACCCAGGGAAGGAAGAAAGCAATGATGGATTGGGCTGGGGGAACAGAGGCTCGGAACTATGGTATCAGGAGGGCAACCGATTCGAGGAACCTGTCGGAACTCCTGCAGATTGTCTTGTTCCTGGTAGCGATCGCGGGCGTTCTTTCCTTTTACCTTTGGATTCGCAGTCAGATTATCAATATCGGCTATCAGAATCAGCAGCTCAATGCAAAAGAGGAAGCCTTGGTGCGCGTGCAGGCAAGGCTGATATTGGAGGAGCAGACTCTCAAGAATCCCGAACGCCTCGACGTGATTGCCCGAACCGATTTAGGCATGATCCCCCTCCGGCCGAACCAGCTTATCTCTCCCCCAACCAAGGATGCGGACCCAGGCAGCTCGAACACATTGGCGCTGGCAAACCTTTCCCAGTCCTCAGAGCCGAGGAAACCGTCCGCGACGAACTAAATTAACCCAACTTCCGCGGTCTTCTGACCGGTTGAGTTGATTTTAGCCACATCTGGCTGCACAAGCCCTTTGTTTTCAGCGCCGGGCTTTTTGAAATAGCATGATAGTGACTAAAACAATCTATAATTCGCTTGACAGTGACGTGATGAAATGATACTTGTAGTGTCCAAT
>Ga0315277_10002744_pt1 | contig 24271 bp, 25 predicted proteins | sample YL17G05_15_MG_FD_203695 | JGI IMG/M metagenome (GOLD analysis project Ga0315277, IMG submission 203695) | Sediment microbial communities from Yellowstone Lake, YNP, Wyoming, USA - YL17G05_15 | ecosystem: Environmental > Aquatic > Freshwater > Lake > Sediment | place: USA: Wyoming | collected... | reverse complement strand
ATAGCTAGTCACCCGGCTACATCGGTTGCCTGCTACGTGGCCTCCTGACAGTTACCACGACCGGACTCGCACCGGTTAGCAGACGATGACTTTTCAGGACACACGACGCTGTGTTGGGCGGTTTCATGTATGGACACGAATCTCCTACCAAATTCCCGGTAATAAACGGTAACGAACCCGTTCTGTGTATTCGCGATAGCCCGGGAGTTCTTCCTTCAGCGTGCGGTCTTCCAGCGCCGTTCGGATGATGGTCAGAAGGATCACTGCGACAGTTGGGATTACCACCCAATACGAGCTGAAGAAAACTGGCGTTGCAATCCAGGCGAAGATGCCACCCGCATACCCTGGATGACGCACAACGCGGTACGGACCAGCGCTGATAACGGTATGGCCACGATCGGTCTGAATACGGACATGGGACGAGAAGAATCGGTTAACAACCATTGCCCAGGTGCTGACCATGGTGCCAAGGAAAATCACACAAAGGGCGATGATCTGAATAGAATCAGGCAAATCAGGCGTCCAACCAAAACGCTCGTCCAGTCCGGCGATAATCAAGGAAACCAACGGGCCATAGATCGCAATCAGCGGAACGATTATCTTGTCCCAAGCCTTGACATCCTCCTTTTTGCCAGCGTCTGCACGCTCTCTTGCCATGTCTGGATTTTTTAGGAGAATCAACGATCGACTTAGCTCGAGTACAAACAGGGTCATGCCTGTGTATGCCCAGCCCTCCCACCATTGCAGACGTCCCGCTGACAAGAAAAGTACTCCCAGCGTGAAGATTGTTGTGATGAGGAAGCGGATGACCGCCTGCCATGGAATCCCGGTGGTGACAGAAGGTTTGCTCGATTTTGTTTCCATTTCTTCCTTCCTCTTATTAAAACGATTTTATGGGCTTTAACCACCCGCCCGACTATTGATTCTACGGACTCTTGCTATATTGGCCACCTATGACATGGATTATCATAAATACTCCCTGGTCTAAACAGTTTGGCTATGTATCACTTGCGCCGAGGCGTAGAGGGGGCAAATTGTTTGGATGCATGGTATGCGTCATGTTAGCAGTTAAGGAGTTGGAAACTGGAATACAATCCGATATGCAGTCTTTATTCGGCGTTCCGAATATTAATATTTCCCACAATCAATAATCTCCATCACCTTGTTCGTATCATCGTTAAACCCCGGATGTTGAATATTATCGAGGCACAAAATATTGGGACCGAGAAGCCTGCTACAGCGCCCTGAATTGAAGCCAATAATGATTTGTCAGGTAACAAACTAATAATTAATGCACCGATGAGCCTGCCATCTGCTACCATTGAGGCGAATATCCCGATCAGAAAAAAAGTCATCCCAACCTGTATACATTCCTGAGGGGTGGAAATTCTTTTTTTGAGAGCCATCTTAACCTCCATCATCCATTTAATAATAGCCAACAAATATGTAAGATTTGCAGCCAGATTAATGGGTGAGGCGGTAGTAGATCATAACCGCCACCTTGGTGACAAGCATCGCTAGTAGAATAATGATCAGGTCAATCCGTAGTGTATCATTGAAAATAAATTCATAATTCACCAAAATAGCCATTAATACCACTCCTACAATTACAGCCCAGCGGGTGGAAATATAGCGGTGCATGACAAAGCGTTCATCAACGACAAACCACTTGGAAAACAGGTTATTTAACATTTTGGTCCTCCTCATTTAGCTTAAAAAGTTCATCCGTTGAACATTGAAAATATTGTGCAAAGCGCAAAGCCAGGTTCAGGCTGGGGGTATAACGACCACGTTCAATCGAGATGATACTCTGGCGTGATACTCCAACAGCCTGTGCAAGCTCATCCTGTGTCAGGCCATGCTCCACTCGGTAGTCTCGGATACGGTTAAATACTTCTTCGCCCATAAGCCCTCTTCAATGTAAAGTGCACTTTACATTATTATACATCAAATTATATAAATGTCAAGTATGCTTTACATCAATTGCGAATGGAGTGTAATGCTTAATAATGGTGATGCAACCTCACCTCGATGACCACAAAGGGAAGCTTTTTTAGTCAGATTTTAAGGAATCTATCCAGCCGTTCATAAGCCAGGACCCTGGCGGACTTAGGAAATGAATGTTTATTCCTGTGCAAAAAATTAGCGAATTGATTTTCCTTGCTGAATGATTTATACCGAAATTCCATGTCGAAATATATTCGCCATCATTTTCGCCCAAACTGGCTGAAAATTTTGATGGAACTTTGTTAAGTTTAGCATTGTTTTGCCATTCTACATATATTTTCGCAAATAATTTCTCAAAACCGAATATTCTGAAACATTTTCAACATCCCAATTAAATAGAATAACTTGTGGGGTGTAAAAACTTTATCCGTAGGTATAATTTTGAATCTGCTACTGCCAGTAGTAATCATGGATGACGCCTCCCAGAATATCTCGACTACGAATTATTCCTTCATTAACTCTCATTGTCCCAGATATAGGGAAGTGTTGACCCAAGCCCTGGACTGGCGGGCAGGTCTTCGCTTGTCCTCAATGCGGCGAGGTGCAGTTCAGTTATCATTCCGCTCCAACCGGCACTGTCCCAAGTGCCAGAACGACAAAGCCCAGGAATGGTTGGAAGCGCAGCAAGATTTACTCTTGCCCATACCCTACTTCATGCTGACCTTCAACTTGCCTGCTGCACTGTGTGAGGTCGTCTATTGAAACCAGAGTTTGTCATACAACCTGCTCTTCCGCATTTCTGCTGCTGCCACACAGCATCTTTCAAAAGACCCTCGTTTTGTGGGTAACCAGGTCGGCCTGGTGGGTATCCTGCATACCTGGGGACGCAACCTGGCCTATCACCCGCAGATTCACTACCTAATCCCGGCAGGTCAATGGTTTGTTTATCAATGCTTGCATGCAACTCATGGCTCTACATCTGGGGTGAGTTGGGAAAGCGCCTGGCGCAGGGCTGCATCTCCTTCGCGACTATACGGACCGCGAGCACGGTTAGGTACCGTTCAACCAGTGCTTCCGTACTATGGAACAGAAGTAACACACCGAAAGCCTACATGATCAACAAATTCGTCTGCCCCAAGATTTGTGCGGAGTGCACTGCGAACGTGATCTGGACTGGCATGCCATGAACCACCACGTGCTACTCGACGTACCCCTGATGCAGGACCGCTTGGATTCACTTGCTGTTCTGTTGAATACTCTCCATTCCAGTCTGCCACCAATTCCCACACATTACCTGCCAAATCCAATGCCCCAACCCAACTTGCTCCTTCTGGATAGCTCCCCACCGGTGCTGACCTAATATATCCGTCATCAAACATTTCATCACGTTTTCCCAGTGTACAATTGGTGTCGCAGTAGTTCAATAATCTTCCATCAAATACGTCACCCCAAGGATACCTTCTCCCCTCTGGTCCCCGCGCTGCATACTCCCACTCCGCCTCAGTTGGCAAACGCCCCCCAACTCACTTGCAATATGCTGCAGCCTGGATCCATTTCACACACACTACTGGTTGATCCGCCCCACCCAGTTGGCGTTCATCCTGACATCCCAGCCCGCTGCAAACCCCTTCTTCCTCGCACACCTCGTATTGGTCGTTAGTCACTTCTGTTTTATCTATCCAAAACCTATCCAGTCTTACTGTATGTGCCGGTTGTTCTACCAAAAAATACTTCCTGCTGCAGTTGGTATCGTACTCCCAACATAATCCCAGTGCATATTCCACTTATTCTTCGTCGCTCCCCATCTCAAACTCACCTGCTGGAACATATACCATTACCATTCCATCCATTAAACGGACCCTTGTGTCACCGAGGAATGAGATGGGCATCTCTGTTGTAGGCAGATCTGCCTGCCAAGCAGTGGGTGTACCCTTCTGCAAGTCAACATGATTTGCATCACAACCACTTACAACAAGGAGGACTACCGTGATAGATACCAGCGAGAATCGTTTCATTCTAATTCAATCCGTTCGATAGCATAAAACTATCATAGTATGATGTCCAACGGTTTGCTTTAGTGGCGGTACGACGGGTATGGATTCTGCATTGGAGTAGGAAAATTCGAAGCCAGAAAAATGCTTGAAATACTGCATAATCCCCACTATCCATTTCATGCCATGTTGGGCGCAATAAACCTTTACTACAGCTTTGCTCCCACACATATCACATGTGGGCTAGCTCCAATCAGACTGGGCTCTCTCTCAATTTTGCCAATGACATCAAGCAAAAACTTACGATTACCCTCTGTTTTCCAATTCTTCTCAAAATCCTTCATCATGTATATTATCCCTTCAACTGCGAAGAGCCCCATTATCTCAAATCCCGCATCACTAACCTCAGCCTTCAGTTCGTCTGGGTGGTGAAAAAAGGTATCCATGAAGTATACAGGGTTATTGGTTGGATTTCGATGCTGTCCGGTTTCTAGATCGCGTTGCATAATCTCCTGAAATACGGGATCAAGATAGTATCCAGACACCAGTCCGTCAATTGTAGATGCAAATCGTGAAATCCCAGCTGCATATAGATACCCACCCGGTTTCAGTACTCGATATGCTTCCGTCAAAGAACGAATACGATCTTGAGCCTCAATCAAATGATATAAGGGACCAAGCAGTAAAACTGCTTCAGCAATTTCATCATCAAATTCTAGTTGACGTGCATCCCCGACAGAGCAACTAGCGATTGGCATTTCAGATTGAGCATCCGAAGCCTCCTTGGCTTGCTCAATATGCTTAGGAACAGGATCTAGCAAATGAACTTCATATCCTTCTTTGGCCAACCAACGCGAATACCGACCAGCTGCTCCGCCAATATCAAGCACTTTTGCAGGTGGGGATTTGAGATACCGACTGATGATATTTTGAGTTCTGACGAACTCAATTTCCCCCAAATTGCTCGAAAGTCTCGCTTGCTCATCATAATCGCCATAATACTTTACAACTTTTTCTGTTTTGTTATCTGGCTGCTTCACATATTTCTCCTCGACTTGGTAAAGCTTCCCAACATCTGGTTTAATGGGCCGTCTATCAGACTAAAGGCTGTCTGTCTAATTTTCCAACATGTGGGCTCAATGGCTACAGCAGGACTACTGTCCACTTGAACCGATATTAGGCCGCTTAGTATTATGATATGGAACTATTTCATTGCTGCTAAAGCTCCAAGTGCATTAGTGAGACTATGCGCTAACCATCCAGGTAAGATACTATTCGAGCGATACCGCAACCATCCAAGTAACCATCCCGCAATCAACTGTACGACGATGATAGGCCACAAACGATGGCTAACAAGAAGCAGGAGCAGATGTGGCAATATAAAAACCAATGCCTGTACTGTGTTGCCAATTGCAAAGCCAAGCCGCCGAACCAACCAGCCACCCAGAAATCCACGAAAGAATATCTCTTCCCCAAGTGCGACGTAAAAAGCCTCCCGCAACCACACCAAAAGGAAAGAAGTTACACTTAATGTCCAACCCATGTAGTCACTAATGTTGATATTGGGGTTTTGCAAAACATCCGAAGGAACTGCCTGGAATGCTAACCATCCTAGCCCTCCTACGAGGATGATCACACCCAAACTCCACAGAAAGTAGATAGGTCGGCTACCTTGCCAGCCGATTTTCCCAAAAACATCCCTCCATTTCTCCCCACGCCAACTGCGTACAGCAACATAGATTAGAGACGGAATACTCAAAACAATGAGTTGAAGTGGCAAGTCCATCATATACCTCCAGAATGAATTAGCTCTCTTGTATCTAGTTCTGCTCTGTTAGCAACCAACCACCCAACGGCCAGTTTCACTAGCACCATGAAGCGCAGCCGAGCGGTGTTTGGCTCAGCAGAAGCGGTAGGATTAAAGAGACCCCTTCTCCTTTATCGCGCAATTCTGGCAAAGAAGTGCATCGGCTATCTGCCATCGTTCGGCGAGCATCACTCCCTAGTGCGTCATCAATAACTCGGAGAAGATAAGAATGACCACAAACAGCCCAACGAAGACCAAAAATCCGCTCGGCCGGGCAGAATCTCAAAAGCAGTCTTGCCTCTAATTGAACTAATCCAGGATCAGGCGGTCACGGCGGAAGCGCAACCGGGCAGCGACCAGCAAGCCGATATCCACCACCAGCAGGATGGCTGCCACTGCAATCCCTAGGGAGACAAAATCCAGTTTTTCCAGCACCGCGGTCGCGCCTTTGTGCCACTCTTGAGGCAGCAGAGGCAGAGCGAATAAGGGTATAAACAAAGCAAAGAAAGCGATGCTGAAGGTCTGCTGCGCCTGGCGCACCGTGGTCGAGCGTAGGGAGATAATCACGCCTAGCCCACTGACGAAACCACTGACCAGCAGGCTGGAGGCCATTATGCCGAATGCGACCATTAATGGGAAGAATAGTAGCTCGCCCCTCCCGTAGACCAGGTTGATGGCAACCACGCCAAGCACGGCGCACAACATGGTCAATCCCCAGCCGAAGATCTGTGCAGCGATGATTTTCCCGTACAGAATCGCTGTATCCGCTAAGCGGCTGGCGAGTAAGGTTTCCAGGGTGTGGCGCTCACGCTCGCCAGCAAACGAATCAGCAATCACGCTGCTGACCAGAGTGAAAGGCAGCAAGCCGTAGAACAGCACTGGCAGTGCGGTAGTAAACCATTCCTTTCCGCTCTGCAGTGGCATAAATATGCCAAGAATGCCGACCAGGACCAGCAGGCTGATCCGACCGCCGCGCATCCGCCCGCGCAGGTAAAGCAGTTCACGCAGCTCTTTCCAGATGATGGTGTAGATATCGGTGATCATACTTCTTCCTTCATTAGCGCCATGAACACATCTTCTAGGCTGGCTTTCTCTTTATAGACTTCTTCCACTACCACGCCGCACTGCACCAGCCAAGAGATAAGCGGGGCGGTGCTGGTTTCAGTAGTAAGGTCGATTTCCAGGTGACTATTGCGGATTTGGGCTGTAGCGATCCCTGGTTGCTGGCGCAGGTCAGTCAGCAGCGTTTCGTCGAAGCCGCGCCCGCTTACAATTATCCGCTGCAAGCGGCGGTAGTTACACAGTGTGTCCGGTGAGCCCAACGCTAATAGCCGACCCTGGCGGATGACAGCTACCTGGTGGCACAGCTTCTGGGCTTCGATCAGGTTGTGTGTGGTCAAAAAGATGGTCACGCCTTCGGTTTCAGCCAAAGTAGCCAGATCATAGCGCAGCGCAGCAGCTGCCACGGGATCCAGCCCAGCGGTCGGTTCGTCTAGAAAGACCAGGCGCGGACGGTGTAATAGGGTGCGCGCCACGGCGAGTTTTTGCCTCATGCCCCGACTCCATTCCACGATGATCTCTTTGCGTCGCTCCCATAGGTTTAGCGATTGTAGCAGTTCCTGGATGCGCCGGCGTTTCTGCTCAGCTGGGATATGCCAAGCGCGGGCGTAAAACTCCAGGTTATCTTCCGCGCTCATTCGTTCATAAAGCCCGTGGTGCTCGAGCAAAGACCCGCTGCGGTGTCGAATTTGGTCCGCGGCGTTATGTGTGTCGTAGCCCAGCACGACAGCCTTACCCTGGCTTGGCGAGAGCAAGCCGAGCAGCAAGCGGATCGTGGTGGTCTTCCCAGCGCCATTCGGACCCAGCAAGCCAAAGATCTGCCCGACTGGCACCTCGATGGTGAGGTTATCCAGGGCGCGCAGTTTGAGAAAGTCACGTGAAAGGTTGGTGGTTTGGATGGCGATACCGTTCATACATAATCCATTCGGGTGTGGTTCACCAGAAAACATGACTTTGCGATCATTTCCATTGCGCTACAACAGCTTTCCAATGTTTGCGATACTCTGTAAAGGCGGACTGGCCATTGCTGGTCAGCCGGCACAGGGTGAGCGGGATTTTCCCTCGGTAGGTTTTATCAATGGCCACGTAGCCAGCATCTTCCAGCCTGGCCAGGTGGGAAGACAAGTTACCTTTGGACAGGCCAGTTTCCCGTTGCAGATAGAGGAAATCGGCGCTTTCGACCGCGGCGAGGATGCTCATAATCATCAAGCGGGCTGGCTCGTGGATCAATCGGTCAAATTCGCTCAGGCTGCTAACCAGTTCATCCTGGTCAGGACTCATCTGACACCTCCGCGGGTGCTGGATTAGTCCGTAAGTAATGGAACAGTGTGCAGCCACCGGAAAGGATAACCGCCAGGCCTAGCAGGGCGAAGAAAATGCTGTTGTCCAAGCTGCCAGTCGTGTCGCCCAGCACTAATGCGCTACTAATAGACAGGGCAATTAAGCTGAAGAGGAAGAAACGCAGCGTGGCAACGCGCACACCAATATAGAACAACACACCGCCAAACAATAGTCCGGTCAAGCCTGGCATCCAGCGTTCGATATCCATGTGACTCAAAACGATACGAATAATGATGAACGCCATCATGCCTCCGATCATGGTCGCCAACAGGACGCGCGCCCAGACTGGCGCCTTGTGGCGCGGGTACCCGACGAAGCCGGTCCGTGGGTAGGTGAGACGCCCCTTGGCGAAGGTGACCAGTCTACTTAGAAGCATGACACCCCCTACCAGTAGAAATACCAGCCCAATCCCCAGAACCGAGTGCAGCACATGACCTTCAGGCAGCGAGCCATCCAGGTAGAAATAACCACCAAGGAGCAGTAGCAGGATGCCAAAAGCGATTTCGTTGATGCCATCGCTGTACCAGTATTGGGCGGCGCGTTTACGTGGGAGTTGAGTAGGGTTCATTTCTTAGCTTTCCTAAACCAGTTTGAGTTATAAACCTGTTTGTATTATATAATAATATTGGGCTGCTGTCAAGGACGAGATGGGATTACGCCTACCACAAGACCACCCACCAGACCGGCTCCCAAAGCGAATATTACCCATAGTACATTCTTGATCGCCTTTATAATCATTTTCATCTCACCCCCATTTGTGCTACATTGAAGCATTATCCAGCGAGATCGTATCCATTGTTTCTGGTGTCTGAGCCCTGAGTAACTTTCTGGAAACGACGTAGAGCCAGGTTTTCACGAGCGATAGTGCAATCAGGGTCAAACCTATCGCGAAGAGGACCGTACATCGCAGGAATATGTGCACTGGTTTATCTGAGGCGTCCACACTGGATGAAACGGTAATACCAATTCAAAGGGCTATAAACATAGCGACCGAGAAAACAACCCAAATGACTACCCATGTGACTCGGGGTGAGCATCCGCACATGTGGAGGGAATGCATTCCTCGCATGCGAGACCATTCAGGTGAATAGGTTTTCAACTCCTACCCTCTGCGTATATTAAATCTACTTATGATAAGGGGGTAAGAAGACCATATGTGAACCTAAGGGCTAGATCAATAATTGAATACGCACCCTACTTGTCAATGACCCCGTAGGGTATCGCTTGAACATTAAGGGAGTGGGGTTAGGTACTTGCGCGCTTTGTGACTAAACAAGAATCCCCCACAGGTGTGGGTTTCCAGTGGACCTGGCGGGACTCGAACCCGCGTCTTCTTCAGTGCGATGGATAAAAATATAGGGGAAAAACGAAAAATAGCCGTCTTTTACGTCTAATATCGCCCAAAATCAACATGCTGTTACAGCATATTAGTACCCGAATTGTACCCGCGTTGTACCCCGATATGCATCGGTATGAAACAAGGAGAGGTGGTCCGCAGATTTGTCCAAGGGGTAGTATTCAAACTATTGAATAAGATTGAGGAAACTCATCTATTAATCATTTCAGCTTGAGTCTTGCAATGCTAGTCGGCTCCAGCGAGGGATTCAGCGGTGTCACCCCCTCGCTTGAACCTCCGGGCAGATTGATTTCTTCACTTCAAGCCGCTCACAAAGAACACCGCTTTATCGAAGTGTATGCCATCCGCCTGCCTATAGCGCTGTAAATCCTCGAAAATCGCCCCCTTTACCCGTTGTAGCCGATCACTGCCGTCTCGCTCGATTTTCTTGGTGAGCGAATCCCAACCCAGATGTTGCATTTGCCTCCACCATTCTTCTTCGTCTGTTGACACAAATGTCATTGTCTCCTTGAGAACCGCTATCGCTCTAAAGCCAGCTCGGTGGAAAATGGTCTTATACCCGGTTGCCTTTTCATAGGCCATCCCTATTGGGCGCCGTTCCAGGTATTCGCTGTCTTCTAAGATCGCTGGATAGTGCCGAAGCATTGCCTCTTCCATCCAGCGTAAATCCTCTTGCTCTTCCCAAGAACAGCAAACGAACTTGCCCCCATCTCTCAATACGCGCCATATCTCTTTAGCCTTCATACTTGGCTGAGTGAACTCCTCTTGGGTAAAATCGAAGCAATCATACCAGCCCATAAACCCGCAGGTCACGATGTCAAATGAACCTGTTTTGAACCCCAGGTTATTGGCATTCATGAATAACACTGATGCATTCTTCAGCTTCTGCTGCTCTATCCTAGAGCGGGCTTCGGGCGTTCAGGTAGGGCAAATGTCAATACCGATGACATAACCTCTTGCACCCGTTCTCTCCATCGCTGGAAAAAGGGAAGACCCAGTACCGCATCCCGCATCCAACACCTTGGCTCCCAATGGAAAGGCTGCACACTCCACTAACCTGACACCGAAGTAATCCCAATAGTCAGGGCCGTTTAAATCAGCTATGCCTATGGGTCTGCTCCAGATTCTACTCATCTTACTATCCTTTTATGATGGTTCTATTGTACAGTAATTCCGAGCATTACCTGCCTAGCGCTGAAACTTGTATCTCACGTCGCCTGTCAGTGCGGCTCGCTGGCGCGAGCGGGTTGGTTAGATTCGGTGGTATGGCATGAATGACGTTTTCGAGCGCACGGGAAGTTATATGATTGAGCCCTTATTGTGCCTTGACTCTTACTTCCTCCCTGCAAAGAGGCCGTATCCCATCTGCTGTATCACATACAATGGCGCGTCGAACATCTCCTTGACAGACTGCCTGATTGCAGGATTTATTATGTACATGCGTAGCAAGCGGCCCCAGGCTTTCACAGCCCATCGCCAACCAACCCACTGGATTCGATCCTTGACCTCCTTGCGGGGGTCAATCTGGTAAATTCTAACCACTTTGTCCTGTAACTTGGATTCCTCCCAAAGACCCTGCCATGTCGCAGCACTTAAAATACTCGCCCCAAGACCTAGCGAATCCTGCGCCCTCGTGACCAGCTCGGCTGACGCCTCTGCGATCCAGAAAGTCTCGTTCAGCCCTACATATCCTCCAGGCTTGGCTACACGCACGCACTCTCGAATCGCACGCGGTTTATCTTCCACGAATGCAAGCACAGATTCGCAAAAGACAATGTCAAAACGATCAGTTTCGTAGGGTAATTCGAGCACATTGGCAACCCGGAACTCGACCTTGTCCTCAACATGCTCCTCTCTTGAGCGCTGCCAAGATCATTCAATCATCTTCTCCGAGAGATCCACGCCCACCACGCGACAGCTGTACTTCCTGGCGATATAGGCGGAACCGACACCTATTCCGCACCCCACGTTCAGAACCTCCTGGGCTTCTTCGATATGGCATAACGATAACAATTCGTTCGTAGCTGCAAACCCCCCATTGTGTTTGGTGATACCGACATAGGCTTGCATGTCGAGATACTGGATGCCCGGTGGATCATTTTGGTTGATTTTCATTGCTTTTTCTCTCGTGTTTTGATGTCGTGAGCACACGTAATAGTCATCGCCAGTTGCTGTGCCCAAGAACACCCACATCTTGGTCGAACCCTGCACTGGAGGTGGTCTGGTATATTCTGTGTTGGGCGGCATGAAATGCCTGAGCTCACATTCCACTCAGTCCATTGGTCTGACATAAAAGCGATGCAAACAGCAAGATTTTCCTTGCATCATCGTCCCCTCTAAATCAAGAACAATCTGAGGGTTGACTAGCTTCGTGAAGAGTACATCAGAACATACGGAAGCATAACCATAGTCGCCAACTCCAGCTTTCAAAAAGACTTCAGCTAAAAGGCATTCTGTTACCTTGACTTCAAAAATCTCATCTGTGCTTTTCACCACCTCCCATGTCAAGATATCGAATAAGTCTTGGTTTTCAGGATTAGCAGGATCGTAGATTTCCTTGAACAAAGATAAATCGTTCCTCCCCTCTGCCTTGACTAATTCTTCTGCAATTCCCTTCGTTTCTTGATAGGCTAATTCTTGAAGGGATTCGATTACTTTGTCGCGTCCAATCATTTTCTCCAAAATCTTGAGATAAGGAATAAAGTGTGTTGCATATTCAAGCTCAATCCTTTGCCTGTGAGTTAGGGGGTCTCGTATCGGCTGGTCGAACTTATGCTGGATCATCTTGGAAATCTGTTTTTTGGTCATGTAAATCTATTGATGCTTTTTTAATCCGCCCTACGGTTTGGATCACCTACCGCTGGTTCTGGCAAAGGAACAAAATCATCATAGCACGAAAACTGGCAGATGGCAGCCCCGTATCTCCACCGTAGGCGGTCAGGTGCAGCCGGTGTTGTACTGCCAAAGAATGGCCAGCCGCCTAGGTATCAAGGCGATGAGAGTTTGGAAACTAATGGGCTCCGCCTGGCAAACCATTGACCAGCCGTCACACCAGAACCAAACCCTAATACAAAGAGCCCGATTTTGGCCAGTAATGAGATATCTCCCCAAAACACAACTGAGAAGCCGCCCGCTAAAATCAAGAACAGGATCGACAGGATAATTAGATAGTTGTTTGACTTCATCGCAAGACCTCCCTTATGAATTGTGCTATTGCGGCAAGGTCAAAATTCAGGCCGGGCTGCCTAACCGGTGGATATAGCGCAATATTACGGAATAATTATCTATATGTAGTACTCATAGAGATCATATTCCGTTCAGCGTGTGTGTACTAATCGTGACCCTATCCATGCATCTACCAACAAAAGCTCCCTGAATAGGTCTACGATCGGGTTTGGTTGAAGAATTTCGCCCACTGGACTGAGAAGTCGCATCAATGTTGGATTAACCAGCGCATCCTGTTGCACAACAAACGTCACTCTAACGAAATGGGAGGCTCAGAGACAGAACAATATCTCACACATTTATCAGCCGCGAAAAAAGTCACCGCATTAACTCGAAACCCATATTCTGAGCCTGTCAAAGTGAGGCCCTGAGCGCACTGCTTTTTCTGTACCGTAAAGTACTTGACTTGCCGCTCGATGTGACATTTCAATCAGTTCAGGCGAGAAGACAATTACTTTGCTAACTATGCCTTTAATGACGGAGGTCGAATGAGTGGTGCGCCATGACTGCTCCCATTACGTACAATATATATGAGCTGAATGATAATTTAAGTCCATGCTTAAAAAAATCGTATAACCTCCCCACCATTCCACAGTGACTAACTCCAAGGCTTACATATCCTATTCACACTTTGGAAGGCTGTTTATGTTCTTAACTATTATAAGAAGATATTAGATTAAAACCATAGATGTTCGGGACATTTATCCCTATCTACGCGGGACATCTGCCCATCGACTTTCATCGAGAAGAGAAATACAATCTTTTTAAACGATAAAAAATAAGAAAAACCGGGACATTCACCCCCAGGTGAAAAGGTAGTAAATCTTGTGGACCTGGCGGGATTCGAACCCTCGGCCTCTTCAGTGCGATAGATGAGCAGGTAGGGGAAAAGGGGGAAATAGCCGTCTATTACGTCTATTTTGTTCCAAAATCACCATACTGTTCTAGCATATCTGTACCCAAATTGTTCCCGAATTGTTTCCGCGGTATGAAGCAAGGAAAGGCGATCCGTAAACCTGTCTAAATGGGGATTTGATGCAAATGATGTCCATGATAAACATCCCCTTCAATCTTCGCTTTCGTTCCCCTGGTCAAGAAACTTTTCCCGGTTACTTCGCTCATCCATAAGATTTCTTAAGTATTACTTCTGGGTTAATGAAAATTTTTGTGTATTCTGAATGGACGGATTATTAGCACCTTACAGGGCAAGTTTCCAGGCCAGGATGCAAGGCGAGTAATCATCCAGGACGGTAGACAGATAGTACCATCTCCAGCGTGCGAATCCCACCATATTCTTTCCACCAGTGGTATTAGGTTTATTCGCTGATATTAAATGATCGACAGACTTCCCCCGCCATTTGTCCCTGATTGAGAAGCACTTCTGCTTCCCGTAGTTTGCTAATAATCTATTCGATGGTGTAGTTTTTCCGTGGCATTTTGACCTGTCTCCTTGTCCTAATCCCAACATAAATGCTGGATTAGTTTTTGGGGAGCAGGTCACTGGAGGGAGTTCTTCGAAATAAAAACCATCCAATGCTCTTGCATTATTTCCAGATTAGGTCTATGCTTATTCTTGTCGACAATACTGCCTCAGAATTGAAAGGATGCCAGATCCAGACGACACACTAGACTCGATCAGATACAGAGCCATCAGATTAATTTTCACACGAGGAGAGAATCATGAAAAAAATAACCGTTTTGATTAGCTTGATCGTCATGGTTGCAATTGTGTTGACTGCTTGCGGAAGTCAGGCTTCTGCACCCAAGGATTTGCTTGCTCAAATTAAATCACGGGGATACGTAATCGTATCAACTGACCCCAATTACGCACCCCAATCATTCCTCAATACCCAAGGCAAACGACCTTCAACCACAAAATGCCCATCGGACACGCTGACCACTGCTGAGATGCAAGGCTTTGACGTGGATGTGGCTGCCGAGATCGGCAAGCGCTTGGGTGTGGAGACCTGCTTTGCCACGCCGAGCTGGGACATGATCACTGCCGGGAGCTGGGCGGACAAATGGGATGTCAGCGTCGGTTCGATGACGATCACCAATACGCGAGCCAAGGTGCTGACCTTCACTGTCCCCTATTATTATTATTATGCAGTGATCGCCGTCAAAAAGGACAGCGGGATCAACACGCTCGCCGACCTTTCCGGTAAATCGTTGTGTGTAGCTGCATCGACTACCTATGAATCCTGGCTGACCGGGCAGGGTTTCGACATACCCGCGGCGGATGTTTTCATCCAACCCCCTTCGAATGTGAAGGAAGTGCCGCTGGACACCGATCAGGAATGCGCCCAGTCCATCAACGCCGGCCGCACGGACTTTATCGGGTATGTCACCGCCAACACCGTGGTCGATGCAAATATTGCAGCGGGCTTCCCCGTCGTTCAACTGGGCGGTCCGATCTACCGGGAGAGCCTGGCAGCCTCGGTCGACAAGTCTTCCAGCCTGCCGATCGATTCCTTCGTCTCAGCGCTAAACACGGCCATCGATGCCATGCACAGCGACGGAACGCTGACCAACCTGTCAATGAAATGGTACCAAGTCGACATGACCCAAGCGCCCAAGTAAAAAGACTCTTTACTACATGGAAGCGGCATCCTTCTGCCGCTTCCATGTTTATTCTTTGATTACATAAGAAGGTGAGACGATGTCTGCTCCAAGTTCCACGATGGCTGCGCCCAAATCCCAGGCTGATCTGATCTATGAGTTGCAGGTGAGAGCAAAACGACGATTCACGCTCGGCGTCGTCATTTCATGGATCGTCATATTGGCTATTCTGGCTTTCCTGTTCAGCAGCGTGAAGATCCACCTTGGAGGTTTTACTTTCAAAACGATCCATCTCGATAGAGCCTTTATCCAGGAAAATATCCCCTTCATTGCCAGCGGCGTCTGGATCACCCTCGGCATTTCAGCCCTTTCGATCCTCCTCGCGACTATTTTAGCCCTCCTGTCTGCACTTGGCAGGCTCTCGAAATTTCCACCATTCTACGCCATATGCACTTTCTATGTGTCCCTGATTCGCGGAACGCCTTTGTACCTGCAAATATTTTTTTTCTTCCTAGCTCTCCCCCAGGTTGGGATTATCTTGCCGGGCCTGTGGGCTGGGGTGCTTGCGCTTGGATTGAACTATGGCGCCTATATGAGCGAGATCTTCCGGGCCGGACTCAGTTCGGTCGGCAAGGGCCAACGCGAGGCTGCCTTGGCGATCGGTATGACGCCCGGACAGACCATGAGCCGTATCGTAATTCCTCAGGCGCTGCGGTTTGCCATTCCCCCGACCGGTAACGAGTTCATTGCCATGCTGAAGGACTCAGCCCTTGTATCAGCCACCGGCTTTGTTCACGAGCTCATGTGGCGGGCGACAAAAGTCGGGCGAGCCCAGTTCCACAATCTGGAAGCATTGATCACGGCCGCGGTCTTTTACTGGATCATGACTCTGGTCTTCTCTTATTTTCAGGGTCGCCTGGAAGCACGCATGTCACGAGGTGAGAGGTAAGGTATGCTGCCGATCATTAAAATCACCAATCTTGACAAGTTTTTTGGACGGCTTCAGGTCCTTAAGAAAATATCTCTCGAAATTTACCCTCAAGAGGTCGTCTGCATCATCGGACGCAGCGGCGCTGGGAAGAGCACCCTGCTGCGCTGTATCAATTATCTGGAAGAGCCATCTTGTGGGGATATTGAAGTGGATGGGGTCTGTATTTCCGCTGGTAAAAAAGGGAAAGACCTGCGCGAGTTGATCCACGAGCTCCGCCTGCGCAGCGGGATGGTCTTTCAGGAATTTAACCTCTTCCCCCATATGACCGTCCTGGAAAATGTTATGGAAGGCCCGGTGACAGTCAAGAAGATGGATAAAGCCAGTGCGGTCAAGATCGCTGAAATGAATCTTGAGCGCGTCGGTATGATTATCAAGAAGGATGAATATCCCAATCGGATATCCGGCGGCCAGAAGCAGCGAGTGGCCATCGCCCGCGCCTTGGCGATGGAGCCGAAGGTGATGCTCTTCGATGAACCGACCTCTGCCCTCGATCCGGAATTGATCGGTGAAGTCCTAACCGTGATGAAATCCCTCGCCAGAGAAGGAACGACCATGCTGGTCGTCACTCATGAGATGGAATTCGCCTGTGATGTGGCCAATCGCGTCATTGTGATACACGATGGTGAATTGGTCGAGCAAGGAGCGCCTGCCGACTTGTTAAATCATCCACAGAATGTGCATACGCAGGCTTTGCTCGAACGATATCGCGCGGGGAAGTCCCCCCAAGTCGAAGTATAAATACACTGTAAAATTCCTCAGCGCAACATATTCCCGGCATCACTTATATATCGCCTTTATGTTAGTGAAAATACCGTTATAATCGTTTCTAATAAATTTGAACTCCTGGCTGTTACTTCATTCAGGAGTTCTTTCATCTATGGGCTCGGCAGGATTCGGACCCGCGCCCAAACGATCATCAGTTGCCAGGTACAATTATCACCGATCTAATAGTGGCTAACGATGTTGGAGTGTCTTAAATAAAATCAAACCACTCTTGCGAGGGCCTACTAGCTGGGGAGAAAGGAATTGAACCCTCGTTTTCTGCAGAGCGATAGATAAGCAACTAGAGGAAAAGGGGGAAAAGCCGTCTATAATGTCTGTATTCCAAAATCACTATACTGTTCGAGCATATCTGTACCCGAATTGTTCTCAAATTGTATACGTAGTGGACCCACTATGCATCGGTATAAAGCAAGGAAGGCGATCCGCAAACCTGTCTGAACGGGGATTTGATGTAAATGATGTCTAGGAATAACATCGCCTTCACTTATCTCTTTCGTTCCCCTGATCAAGAAATCTTTCCTGCCTACTTCACCCTTCCATAGAATTTCTTCGGTATTACTTTAAGGTTAATGAGATATATTGTGCCTTCTGAATGGATGGAATATTTACTCCATACAGGGTGGAAAGGATTGGATGATTCATCAACAAGATAAGATATCCCATCGCACTTTCCAAAGAGGTTGTCTTCGAAAGGATTAATTTTATTTGCTAGTATATTATTACTAACTCGTGATCGAAAACACTAAATTCAATGATTCTTCCTAAGATGTAACTTTATACATTACATATTCTTTATATCCCGTAATTATTGGCAGGTAGCCACATAAGATTTTGTCTACTTCGCAGTCTCCCGTATCAACCCATAAAGGTTGCCCTTTAAATGCATCTAATTTTTCTTTTGTGCAAACGACAAGAATGCCCTTTTTCCCCACCTTAAGAATTACGTCGGGGCTAATTTGTTGATTCCCGCGTCCAAGAATACATCCCTGTCCACCTATCGGTGTCACAATGATTTTAACAGGTTGATTGCGTGCCAGAATCTCTAGCAATACGGACTCATTTGCATCCGACGCGATTAATTTACCATCTAAATAAGCATCTACTCCAAGTAAGTTTTTATCCATCCCTAAATGCATGGCAATTGCTTGTGTGGTTGAACCAGGGCCAAAAATGTAGATTGTGCTAGGCTCCATCCTTTCAGAGATGTCCTCGGCAATACCTTTTAAGCAAGCTGAAGATCTCCTTGTGCTGGAAACTTTGACTCCCTGTATATAACGCATTACATACGGGACCCTTAAATATCCATAAAGTCTTGGTGAAACGCGGCCCTGGCGGTATGCTTCTTCATCCAAATCAACTACTTCTGCCAGAATTATTTCGGCCTTTGACTGTAAGTATGCGGCTGCCAGCTCTCCCGCAGCGCGTGGATGTATAGCATAGACCGCGGAATGGATTTTTACCCCAGCGGGTATCCCCAATGCAGGAATACCAGTTCCACATACCGAATAGATATCACGCGCTGTTCCATCTCCTCCAGCAAACATCAGGAGTGATAAATCTTTTTGTAGCATTTCATTCACAGCTCTCCTGGTATCTTCTGCAGTTGTTGGATTGGCTTGAAAAGTATCTAGCAACTGGGGAGTAAATCCGGCTTGGGTGACAGCAATTTCACCCATACTCCCAGGACAGGTCAAGATATCAAGATCAGTCTTCATGTATAAAAGGCATTTTAATGCTTCTATAGCTCTGTCTGAAGCGCGAGGTCTTGCTCCCAATTCAATTGCTCTTTGCTGGATCTCTAAACCGTCACTCCCCTTCAAACCGACACGTCCACCCAACCCTGCGATAGGGTTCACGATCAAACCAATTCGCTTCATATTTATATTACACAGGTATTTTCTGAGCCTTCCGCTTGTACGCTCGCCAAGTAATGCACCATTGTTGGGGGTCATCGAGTGGATGGTGATCGATTGTGTGGACGGTGCTGTTATATGGAGCGTTTTTTACCAATTCCGGATCTGCATACGCCTCATTAGCCACATTTTCTATGATCGCGGCATATTCATCCAACTCCTCTTTTGAATATGACTCTGTTGGCTCTAAGGTACATGGCTCAGGTACCACATATGGATGGTGGCTGGTCCAGTAGTGCACTCCAAAATCAGCCGCGCGGATCCCCAGCTCATCAGAATGGACTCCGGTCTCTTCATAGAGCTTCTCCCAGGAATAGCGTACCTGTTCAATCCTGCGTTTCCCTTTTGCATAGGGTGCACTTGCTCCACGGATGGCCAGAATTTTTTTGAGCAGGTAATTATTATTTAGTACCGCAATCTCCGCCACTTCGCGCAGACCCTCCGCTCCTAATGCCATGACCCAGGCATATGCCTTGAGAACCGCCGGGGCAACGCCATAAAACGGCCTGATTTTGCCAATACTGTTCGGAATGTCATAATTGAGGTAGTATTTCTCCCCATCAAAATCAACCAACGGGACAGGCAGGAATGGTATCAGCTCCTTAGTCACACCCGTTGCTCCAACAGCAGGTCCACCACATCCGTGAGGTGTCGAGAATGTTTTGTGGAGATTGAAATGACATAGATCGAAACCTGCTTCACGGGCACGTGTGATCCCAAGGATGCCATTCGCATTCGCCTGATCATATGAGCATAACCCGCCTGCAGCGTGGACAAGCCGTGTGAATTCGGCAATTTTGGGATTGTAAATCCCAGTATCTTCCGGATTGGTGATCAACAGACCAGCAGTCCGGTCTGAGATGGCCGCCTTCAGTGCCTCAATGTCGGGATAACCATCTTCATTGGGGTACAACGTGATCACTTTAAAACCTGCCACCTTTGCACATGCAGCATCGGAGGGGTGAGAGAAAATTGTTGTTATGATTTCATCTCGTTGGTCTATTTCACCCCTTGAAGCGTGATAGGCACGGATGATGCTGGCATTGGTATAGATCGCAGCGGATCCCGCACCAGGTTGCATCGTGAACCTGTCCAGTCCTGAAATTTCTTTTAGAATTTGCTCAAAGCGCCAGAAGATTTCAAGGATTCCCTGTACCGTGGTTTCATCCTGAAGAGGATGTAATTCAGTCAGTTCAGTCATGCGTGCCAGTTGGTCATTGATCTTCGGGCTATATTTCATCGTGCAGGTACCCTGGCCAACATCGATGTTAAAATCAACTCCCAATGTTTCTTGCGAAATATGGACATAATGCCTGAGTACTGCCGGCTGTGACATTTCGGGTAGTTGTGGTGGATTCTTTCGAAGCAGCGAATCGGGTATTCCTTTAAATGGGTCCCTTACCTGGGATTTAATTCCTTCTTCAACCTCCGGGACTAAAATTCCCCGCTGACCAGGCTGACCCAGCTCAAAAATGATTGGCTCGTCCCAGCATGCCTGGTGGAAACGGCGAAGGTTCGGTTTTCCATCTGTAAAACGCTCAGCGGTAATGTTATTCATGCAACCACCTCCTTCAGTGTTGAGACCAGCTGATCGATATCATCTTTGGTATGTACCTCCGTAAAGCAAAACAATGCACTTTCACCCAGCCATGGAAAATCATGGCTCAAATCCTTCCCACCAAAAATATTCCTTTCGAGCAAGCGGCGATTGATATCAGCCACTGTCTTTCCAGTCTGATCAAAATTGACGATCAGCTCTTTGAAATGTAGTGCCTGAAACATACCTGTGTTTACATGGGCTAGTTTCCCCAATTCCTGTTGAGCATATTTTGAACGATATAAGATTCCTTCACCAATATCTTTCATACCTTGGGGTCCCATCAAGGCAAGGTAAACTCCTGCTGTAATTCCCCATAATGCCGATGCTGTGCCAACCCATTCCTTGCCTTCCTCGCGCTTCGCGAAAGAAGTGCGGTCATATGCCACATCACCAAACCCATACTCGCCTTTCACCCTGGTAGGAACGATGCCGAACAAGCGCGAAGGGTACTGCATGACATATTTTTCTTCATCACGACTGGCAATGAACCCTGCCTGCCCGCCCCCAAATTGCATGTGCATTCCCAACGGTTGAATGTCGCCGACAACAAGGTCAGCCCCATAGTTGCCTGGCGGCTCCAGCACTCCCAGTGAAATGGGGTCCACGCTCACGATACATATCGCACCCTGCTTATGCGCTATTTCAGCAATTTCTGCTCCCTTGAGCTCCAAAAAGCCCAGGAAAGACGGATTTTCAAAGAACACAGCTGCACAATCCCCCTTGATCGCTTCTTCCAAATGCTGCAAATCCATCCCGCCAGTCATTGGATCGTGCCTGATCATGCTAATTTTAATATCGGGCTTGAGATAATCCCGTATTTTGGATAACAAATCCACACCCAGCGTCTCGGGTAGCAAGACCTTGTTCCTCCCCGTGATGCGGCAAGCCATACGCAATGCCGTTGAAGCTGCCTGGAAGCCATCATAGGTTGGGACGTTGACCACATCCATTTCAAGCAGTTCCGCCATCATGCTGGTGTATTCAAACAGTGACTGGAAACGTCCATGGTCATCGTAGGGTTCACCCGCGTAAGCCGTAAGGAATTCGCCGCGCGAGTTAATCTCATCACATACTGCTGGAACATAGTGCTGGTAGCAGCCCGCACCTAGGAAATTGAGATATTCCTTAGTTGTTTTATTATGCCTCAGTGTTTTTTCTATATGACGGCGGAGTTCGTACTCTGATTTGAGTGCAGGAGGCAAGTTCATAACCCCATTGAATCGCAGCTGAGAAGGTATATCGCTATATAATTCATCGACACTATTTGCATTAATTTCCTTAAGCATTTGGGCTTTAATATTGGGTTCAGAGTTGGGAATGTATGGATAGACAGTTTTGTAGTTTGCCATAATTGCCTCCTATCATTTTTTGTCTATTGATATATTACCATCTAAGGCGAATTCTATAAATCCGTATCTATTACGTTTTTACCTTACTATAAAGGGGAATTGCAGTTATTGACATATTTAATAATATGCTTATAATATATTAGTATTTTCTAATTATATCCTTCATCATATTTAAAATCAACCTAATATCATGAAAAATTTGCCTACCCAATCAAGACTAGCGTATCAAAAAATCCGCCAAACCATCATTTCTGGTGATTTAAAGCCAGGAGATATCATCAATATTGACGAACTGTGCCTGCGTTTCGGCACAAGCAAAACTCCTACTCGTGAAGCTCTGGTGGTTCTCACTTATGAGCAATTCCTGGAATCTCTACCTCGAATCGGCTACATGGTCACTAAACCTTCAATACGGGATGTTAAGGAGATGTTCCACGTACGCACCATTCTAGAAGTGGATGCGATCGGCTTGGCGGTGGATTACATAACCGATGAAGATATCGAGTGTTTAGAGAGAAACAACCTGGAGGAAAAACAAATATCCACCAGCCTGGTAAGCAGAATTATTCGGCCTAAAGCCTTCTTACTTAACCAGGAATTCCACATGACCATCGCCCGCGCGTCAGGGAATTCTATACTTAGCTCACTCATCCAGCAACAGTTAGAAATGGTCGAACGGGCGTTATCGCTCGATCCATATATCTCCGATTCCTCCCAACATGAAATTATTCTCTCTTCGCTCAAGGAGAGGAAAAAAACTCTCTGCCAGGAGGCTATGAAAACTCACCTACAAACCACGCTATCGAGAATTGTGATTAGTTATTGATTCTATTCCATAAGGAGAATGCAGTGTCAAACGAATTATTTCAAGAAATGGCTCAGAGTATCATCGATGGGGATAGCGATGTATCGGCAGAACTAGCACGCCGGTCAGTTGACCAGGGGATCGACCCACTAGAAGCAATTTCGGAAGGATTTGTAAGAGGCGTCAATAAAGTGGGTGAAGACTTCGCAAAAGGAGATGCTTTTCTACCTGAACTGGTTATGGCAGGAGAAGCTATGAAAGCCGCCGTAGCTGTGTTGGAGCCAGAACTAGCCAGACGAGGTACCGAGCGAACGATGTTGGGCAAAGTAATCCTTTGCACCGTTGAAGGCGATATCCATGAAATTGGCAAGACTTTAGTTGGAACCATGCTATCTTCGGCTGGCTTCAAAGTTTTCGATCTGGGTGTTGATGTGCCGGTGATGAAAGTGGTGGAAAAGGCTCGAGAAGTAAATGCCGATATTGTTGCCATGAGTGCATTACTCACAACTACAATGGTTCATCAAAAGGACGTCATCGAAGCTCTTGAGGATATTGGCATCCGCTCCAAGGTAAAGGTGATGGTGGGCGGTGCTCCTGTGACTAAAGAGTGGGTCAAACAAATCGGTGCTGACGGTTACAGCGAAGATGCCATAGGCGCCATTAAGGTCGCGAAACAATTACTCGGTCAATAACCGAGAAATTCTACTCAAACAACAACGCAAGCACAATTTCCAAAACATAGCCCATAGGAGCCTTTTATGTTAATTCCGAAGCTACAACTGCTCGATGACGATTTGGTTAAGCAAATTATTTCTGAAGCAATTGCGATCTTAGAAAGCCCGGGGATACGAATTCACAATCAAGAAGCATTAGAATTATTGGCAGGTGCAAATTGCAAAGTCGATTTTAATGCCCAGGTGGCATATATCCCAGAAACTGTTATCCGGCACGCTCTGGAAACCGCCCCGCATGAGTTTACTTTATTTGATTTGAACGGCAATCCTGCGGTTCATTACTATGGCGATAAAATCCACTTCGATCCAGGATCAGGTGGTCTGACTATCATCGACAGCCAGACCGAACGGCCTCGCTTACCCAAAACAGACGATTACATTAAATTCACGAAACTTGTAGAGACCTTGCCTCAGATTGATGCTCAGAGCACTTCTTTTGTGTGCTCAGATGTTGTCCCAGAAATTGGTGATCTTTATCGTCTTTATCTGGCTTTGAATTATATGAACAAGCCAATCATTACAGGTGCCTTTCGAAAAGATACCTGGTGGACGATGAAAGAGATGCTTTCTATCATTGCTGGTGGAGACGATGCTTTTGCAAACAAACCGACAGCTATATTCGATGTTTGCCCATCACCACCCTTGTTATGGAGTGATTTCACATGCCAAAATCTGATTGATTGCGCTCATTACTTAATCCCTGCTCAGCTCATTTCAATGCCTCTTGCTGGGGCAACCGCACCAGTAACTTTGGCAGGAGCAGTCGTTCAACATGCCGCCGAATCTTTAAGCGGAGTGGTCATAAGTCAA
>Ga0315277_10002743_pt1 | contig 24277 bp, 15 predicted proteins | sample YL17G05_15_MG_FD_203695 | JGI IMG/M metagenome (GOLD analysis project Ga0315277, IMG submission 203695) | Sediment microbial communities from Yellowstone Lake, YNP, Wyoming, USA - YL17G05_15 | ecosystem: Environmental > Aquatic > Freshwater > Lake > Sediment | place: USA: Wyoming | collected... | reverse complement strand
CGACCAAAGTTCCTTAGCATCGTCCATGACGCTCTCCTTTCGGGTATCAGGCGTGTCGTTTCCAACCGCATGATGTCCCGAAAGGGGCGTCCTTGTGAACACCAAAAGTACTAGAAACTACTGCCTAAATGCCTCTCGCTATGACCTCAGACAATCAAGGGTTTGAACAATGGACGAACAGTTGACCGTCGAACAATTGATCGCCAAGATCAAGGACCGCGACGACAAGGTGCGGGCGGCCGCCTGGCAAAGCGCCGGGAAGGTGGGCGCGGCGGCCGTCAAGCCGCTGGCCGACCTGATGGCCGAGATGGCTGCCCAGCTCGCCCGCCCGGCCGAGGATTCCGGCACCGCCAAAGATGAGACTGCCTACAAGCTCGAAGTGGGCCGGGCGGCCAAGCATGCGCTGTGGGCCATCGTCCGCTACGTCGGCCGGCCCGGAGCCGGCGAGGAGAAAAAGGCCGTCGTCGACAGGCTGTGCAGACTGCTGGGCGGCGGTCAGCCGGCCACCGTCCTCCGCGAGGTGCTCTGGATGCTCTCGGAGATCGGCGGCGACGAGGCGGTGGATGCGATCCGCGAGATCCCGGGCCTCCTGGAGGACAAGGAGATCCGCGAAGACGCCCGCTGCGCCGTCCAGCGGATCCCCGGCGAAGCCGCGACGCAGGCACTCTGGGACGGCCTGCAGGCAGCCAGCGACGACTTCAACCTGGCAATTGCCCAGTCGCTGCGGGTCCGCGGCGCGGAAGTCGACAAGGAGAAGTACCCCTCCCAGAAGCTCGTGCCTACCAGGCAGACGAAGGTCCAGCCGGCGGGCCGATAAACCGGCGGTCGGACGGCGGCTGGGGACGTATACTTACCTTGTCTGGTTCCCAAGCTGGAGCTTGGGAACCAGGCGGAAGCGGGTTTGGGAGCGCTCAACAATAACCTGTTCAGTTCCAGCGTAGTAGGCACACTCCGTGTGCCGTAACCCGCGGACGGCACACGGAGTGTGCCTGCTACAATTTGTCTAAGTAATTCGTGGGCGCGGCCTTTCTCGATCCGAGCGACGCCAACCATGCAGCAGTGCAGAAAACGATTCAACCTCCTGCCCGCGGTAGTCCTGCTATGGGCCGGGTCGTGGGCCGGGTCGGCGATGGCCCAGGTCAGCGTCAACGCGGAGGCCGTCTCCGGGCAGCCGTTCGGCGTGGGACGGCTCAGCGTCAGTCTGCCCCGGGAGATGCTGCCCGAACCGCTCGGCGCGGAGGGGCTGCGCCTCGACGAAAGCCAGGGACGCGTGCTCTATCCGACCGTTTACGCCCCGGTGGCCGGCGCCGTGGTCAAGGAAATCTTCAGTGAAGAGTCTCCTTTGCTCAAACAGCGGCCCCTGGCGCGGGAGATTGGCGGGTTGGTCGGCTCGCTGTTGGAGCAGTCGCCCACCACGACGATCTACTTCCTCTTCCGCGGCGACGCGCCGCTGGAGTTGACGCTGCGGGGCCGCTCGGCACGTCAGTTCACGGTGACGCCCCGTGACGACCCGGCCGCCCACGCGGCGTTGCTGACAGTCTGGTGGCGACAATACACGGCCCCGCCGGGCCTGCTGCAAGGCAAGCCCGACTACCCGCCGCTGGTGGAAAACTACCTCACGGCCACGCTGGCCAGGCGGCTCAAGCTGGAGCTTCCCCGGCAAAAACAGACCCCCGCGTGGCGGGCCCAATTAGACAAAGAACTTGGGTTGACCTTGGGAACCGAGTCGATCCGTGCGGCCGTCGCGCAGGAGCGGATTCTGGGAAGCTCAGGGTGGCTGGGGCAGCGCGCAGCGCTGCCCCAGGAATCAGGCCCTCTGGGGCTTCGCTCCGCTCAGCCACCAGCCACCCAGTCGCAAGCCGACCAGCCGCTCCCCGAGCCGATCCCGCCGGTGCCCATGGAGATCCCCCCGCCGCCGGCCGAGGTCCAGGTCGAGCCGATCGCCCTGCGGGTGCCCGAAGAGTGCCTCTACGTCCACTTCGCCAGCTTCGGCGACTTCGTCTGGTTCCAAGACACCCTGGCGCGATGGGGCGGTGACCTGCAAAACCTGCTGGCCACCCGCGGGCTGGACTACGGCATCAGCAGACAGATAGAGGAGCAGTTGGCCCTGAAACTGACGGATCTCTCCAGGCTGCTGGGCCCCACTGTGGTATCCGAGGTGGCCATCGTCGGCACCGACACGTTCTTCCGCGAAGGGGCGTCCTTCGGGATCCTCTTCCACGCCCGCAACAACACCATGCTGGCGGCCCACGTCGCCAGCCAGCGACTGGCGGCACTGGCAAGTGGCACTGGCGTCCCGCCAGTGGAACGTGAGGCACACGCCGGCGGCGACGTCAAGGAGGAGAAGTCCACCATCGACGGCCACGCGGTCTCACTGCTGGCCTCGCCCGACGGCCGTGTACGGTCCTACTACGTGGCCGACGGCGATTACCACCTGGTCACCACGTCGAAGACCCTGGTGAAGCGGTTTCTGGAGACCGGTTCGGGCTCTGGGGGGCTGGGCGGCTCGAAGGCGTTTCGCCACGCCCGCACCGTGATGCCCCTTGCCCGCGAGGATACGGTGTTTGTGTACCTCTCGGAGGCGTTTTTCCGCAACTTTACCTCGCCGCACTACCGCGTGGAGATGGGCCGGCGGCTGGAGGCCATCGCCGACATCGACCTAGTGCGGCTGGCCAGACTGGCGGCGGCGGCCGAAGGGAAACCGGCGGAGACGATCGAGCAGTTGACTGCGGCCGAGCTGCTGCCGCCCGACTTCGGGCCGCGCGGCGACGGCAGCCGGGCCGTGCTCAAAGGGGGCCAGGTCTACGACAGCCTCCGCGGCCGCAGCGGTGCATTCTTGCCGATCCCCGAGACGCCCGTGGGCCGCGTCACCGCTGCGGAAGCCGCGGCCTACCGGGAGTTCGCCGATTTCTACGTGGCGAAGTGGGGCGGGCGGATGGACCCGACGATCGTCGGGATTAAGCGGCATGCCCTGCCGGAGAATCGGGAGCGGGTGGTGATCGACGCGCAGCTCAGCCCGTTTGCGCGGGAACATTTCGTGCTGCTCTCGCGCTGGGCCGGCCCGCCCAGCCCGCAACAACTCGCACCGATCCCCGGCGACCTGGCGACCGGCGAGCTGGTGCTGAAGGACCAGTATCTGTTCGGCGGCTTGCAGGATTCCCGCCCGCCGCTGGAGCCCGCCGGCGGACTGGTGCTGCCGGTGGGCAGGCTCCGCGACCTGCTGGTCGGCTACCTCGGCAGCAGCGGCCAGATCGGCCTGCTGGGGCTGCTGGACGTGCAGATCCTCAGGCGGCCCGACGAGCAGGGATATTCCAGCAACCTGTTGGGGCTCTGGCGGCGGCAGATCGGCCAGTTTACGGTCTTCTCACTGCACCCCGAGGTGCTCTCCGCCGTCACGCCACAACTCCGCTTCCAGCCGGCCGAGCGGCCGGCGCAGCTCCGCTTGCGCGTCGACGGGGGGTGGCCGGGGTCGAGCGACAGCGAGCCCCCGGGGCCTGGGGGCTCACCGACCAACGCTTCGCGTCGGTACCCGTCGACCCCAGCCACCGGCCCCATGACCGGCCTGTTGAACAATCTCGGCTACATGCGGACCCGCGAGACGTCGCTGGGCAATCTGCGGCTGATGAGCGATCTGGAGCAGCAGCTCCACGTGCCGCCGAAGGATTGCCGGCAGGTGGCCGAGCGATTGCTGGGCGCCAAGCTGATCTGCCCGCTGGGTGGCCAGTACGTCTTCAAAGACGATCCCGAGCACCCGCAAGCGGGTACCCGGCAAGCGGGTGCCCCCGGCTGGTGGACCTCGACTGCCTTGGCGGGCAGCCGCGGGGGATTTTCATTGGGCCAGCAGGCCCCGCCGGGCTACCAGGCCCCGCCGCTAAGCTGGTTCCGCGGCCTGAAGCTCGAGGCCACCATGACCCAAGAGATCTTCTCGGCCCACGCCGAGGTCCTCATGCAGTTGCCGGCGAAGAAATGAGCGGAGACCTGCCCGTCAAGGATCGTTCGCCACGCCGGCCGTCTTGACCACGAGGCCCTTGAGGTCCTCAAACACCGCGCAGGTCTCGTCGGCCTGGAAGTAGACCTGGTTGCCGCGGACGGTCCGCCGGATGATCCCGGCGGCGGCCAGTTGGCCAAGTTCGCGCTGCACCGCCCCCACCCCGCCGCCACAGGCCCGCACGATCTGGCGGAGGTAGTAGGCCTGGTCCGGGTGACCGAACAGCAGCGCCAGCACCGCGCGGCGGTTTTTGCTGAACAGGGCCGAGCCAATCGGATTGTCCGCGGATTGCGTACCCATTTCTGGTACAATTGTACCATTTTGTGGTGCGCTGTCAACCCCGGTGGTTCGGCACAAGCGATTCCCACGGCCATCTGTGGGGCGCAGCCCTGCGGACCATTCGCGCGAGGCCGCTTGCCCAGCCCCCGCCCGGGATTCAGCTTAGCGGCGCAAGCGTCTCGATATATCGTGAGACGATTCTCTTTATTGATTGGAGCCCAAACTCCTCAGGGGTAATCTCACTCGGACGCTTGAGAAGCACGGAGTGCACATCGTCCAACGCTTTCGCTCTGGAGGCATCTTCCACCGAGCAGAGATAGGCTAGATCGACTGTGGAATACACGATCTGCTTGTACTGATACACATTTGGCACAGAACAGAAATAGGTCATCGAGATGACGTCTAAACTCAGTTCTTCCTTGATTTCACGCCGCAGCGCCTCTTCGGCCGATTCTCCCGGATCGACGAAGCCGCCGGGGAGGTCCCACGTGCCCTTGGCCGGCTCCTTTGCCCGCACGGTTACCAACAGACGGCCATCCCTGTCGGTTATCAATCCTGCCACGGCAGCCGCGGGATTCAGATAGAACTCAAATCCGCAGTCCGGGCACTCGAGGACCCGATTGTCCCGTATGCTGAGACGTTCGGACCGGCAGCAAGGACAGTACCGGAAAAGCGGGTTAGTTGAGTTCAAGAGACCCATCGTACTGTACCCATTCCTTGGTCCCCCGGTGGTCCCACCAGGTGAACCGCGGCAGGTCCTGGTCGGATGAATCGCCCGGCTCGATCCCGTCGCTGAGCGCCGTGATGGTGTCCTGGGGGTTGCTGTGCGAGGCCGAGGGCGTGCTGGTTTCGGTGGGCGACGGCGGCGTCGAGGGGCCGAGTGCGGCCGCGTCGAGCCGGCGGTAGAGCTTTCCCTGCCAGGCGGGGTCATCGGGGTCGGGCGTCCTCGATTTGCCGTCCTGCTGGACCCAGACGGCCATCTCGCCCGCCTGGCGATGATCCCAGGCGTGGTAGGGAACGCCGACGATCTTCCGTCCGTCGCGGGCGACGGCGTGGATCACGGTCACGCCGCCCAGCAGATCGGGGCGGTGCTCGGCGGTGAACGTCGGGTCGTGCGGCAGGACGATGTCGCGGACGCGGCCGCCGTTGTCGACCGCCTCGAAGCAGTACACGATCGGCCCCCGCTGGATCGCCACTCGGCCCACGTCGGCCTTGACCCGCGGGTGGGCCTCGATCCGCCGGATCTCCATGGGCAGGTCGAGCTCGATCACGTCGCCGGCGTCCCACAAGCGGCGAACCTCTGCGTATCCGCGGACCACGTTGAGCGGCTCGACCGGCTGGCCGTTGACGGAAAGCTTTGCCCCTTCCGCCCAAGCGGGAATCCGCAGGTTGACCGCGAAGGTGGCCGGCTGGTTCGGCTCGATCGTCAGCTTGACCTTGCCCTCCCAGGGATAGCGGGTCTGTTGCGTCACGGCGACCCCGGTATCTCCGACCGGCACCTCGGCGGCGCCGGCCACGTAGAGGTTGACGTACATCCCGCCCTCGCCCGTGGCGTAGACGTAGCCCGGCACCGAGGGCACAAACCGCACCACGTTGGTCGGACAGCAGGCGCAGTCGAAGAAGGGCTGGCGGTGGTGCTTGCCGGCGGAGGCCAAGGGGTTGACGTAGAAGAACGTCAGGCCGTCCAGGGCGATGCCCGAGAGGATGCCGTTGTACGTCACCCGCTCTAGCAGGTCGGCGTATTTGGCGTCGGCGTGCATCAGGTTCAGGCGGTGGTTCCACAGCGCCATGCCGATGGCCGCGCAGGTCTCGCAGTAGGCCTCCTGGTTGGGCAGGGCGTAGTCGCCGCTAAAACCTTCGCCGTGCCCCTGGACGCCGATGCCGCCGCTGAGGTACATCTTCCGCTGCACCACGCTCTGCCAGAGCCGGTCCATGGCGTCGACGTATCCCCGGTCGCCAGTGTAGCCGGCCACGTCGGCCACGCCGGAGTAGAGATACATCGCCCGGACCGCGTGGCCGACGATCTCGCTCTGCTGGCGGACGGGCACGTGGTCCTGGCAATAGGCGCCGTAGAGTGCGGGCCGCTGCGACTTATCGCCACGCATATCGAGAAAGAACTTCGAGAGATTGAAATAGCGCTCCTCCCCAGTGAGCTCATAGAGCTTGACCAGCGCCAGCTCGATTTCCTCGTGGCCGCACACGTCGTGCCGCCGCTGGGGGCCGAAGGTCTGATCGATCCGGTCGGCGTACTTCACGGCCACGTCCAAGAGCGTCCGCTTGCCGGTCGCTCGATGATGGGCCACGGCCGCCTCGATCAGATGGCCCGCGCAGTACAGCTCGTGCATGTCCTTGAGGTTGGTCCAACGCTTGCCGGGTTCTTTGAGGGTGTAGTAGGTGTTCAGATAGCCGTCCGGCTGCTGGGCGGCGGCGATCTTGGCGATCACCTCGTCGACCGTTTTCTCCAGCAGCGGATCGGGATGGTCGGCCAGCGAGTAGGAGGCCCCTTCGAGCACCTTGTAGACGTCGGAGTCGTTGAAGTAAATCCCCTGGAACTCGCCCTTTTCAAGCCCGGCGGCCTTGGCGAAGTTGCCGATCCGGCCGGTCTTCTCGCACCACTGGAAGTTGTGCGGCAGCGACTTCTCGCGGTTGGTCCGCAGGCGGGGTGCCCAGAACTCGTCCTGGACCTTCACCGCAGTGAACGGCACCGGCGAGAGCTGGCGGTGCTTGGGGCCGTCCGCCCGGACAGTTGCCACCAGACTCGTCGCCACAACGAGGAACAGGAATAGACGGATTTGTCTCATTGGGGGACCTTTCGTTGTCGGTAGTTGCCGGTTTGGGGCAGTCGAACAGCAGGGCTGAAGATAGCCGGGTCGCAACGCGGCCCGGGGGTCTGCGTCTTGGATGCCTTCTTCTGGGCCGCGTCTCGGGCCGCGTTGCGGCCCGGCTATTGTCTGTTGCGCGTTGGGACCCGGCGATGGTCTGTTCCGTCGGGCCACGGTTTTTAGGACCCGCCTTGTGTCGCCGCGCCCTTCTTCGGCGGCGTGGTCCACGGGTGTGCATCGGGGCCGCTGCCGATGGTCGGAAACGCCGAAACCCGCAGCCTCGCCGCACCCATCGGGATCAAGGTGACCGTCTCGGTCGGCTCGTCCGACTGGGCCGGGCTTTGCTGCAATAAGCCGACCAGACCCAGCGCGTCGAGCTGCCAGGCCGGGATCTTCTTTGCCCGGGCGCGGAGCTCGATCGGGGCCGCCTCCGCCTCGAACGGCTGATTGTCCTTCGGCCAGGGTCTCTGGACCACCTCGAACGAGCCGGCCGGGTCTTTGGGATCGAGCACCAGGCCGTAGTTCCAGGGCGTGGTGGGATGGATCTCCAGGGCGGGCCACTTGTCGGTACCGCCGGTGCGGACGTACTTCTCGCCGATCTTGAGCGAGTAGCTCAGCGGGCCGCGGTTGACCGAGACGCTGTTATGGTTCTTCGCCCAGGTGGTTAGGCTGATCTTCATCGACAGTTTCAGCAGCACCGTATCGCCGTCGGCCCACTTCCGGTCGATCCGCACGTAGTGCCCCTTGCCGGGCTCGAAGCGAAGATCTTCGCCATTGACTGCAAGCACCCCGGCGTCGCACCAAGCCGGCACCCGCAAGTACAGCGGGAAGCTGACCGGCTTGGACGTGGAGAGCGTCAGGGTGAGCGCTTCATCGAACGGATAGCGGGTGCTTTCGGTGATGGTCACCTCGGTCCCGTCGCCCACCTTGGCCGTGACCTGGCAGGGCGCATACAGCACCGCGGCAAGGCCGTCACCGGGCGTGGCCATCCAGAGGTGCTCGGTGAACTTGGGCCAGCCGTGGGCGATGTTGTGCTGGCAGCAACGGTGCTGGCGCGGATCGAACAGGAGCATCGGCCCGTCGTTCTGCACGCCCGGCGACTTGTTCTGCCCGTCGGAGAGGACCATGTTGGGGGCGGTCAGGTAGCGGAGCGCCTTCAGGTCGGGGGTCATGCAGGCGGGAAAGGAGTTGAAGGTCACCTCTTCGCAGCGGTCGGCCCACTTCGGATCGCCGGTCATACCCAGCAGGATCTCGTCGGAGAGCATCATCTCGGCGATCGAGCAGCTTTCGGCGCCCTGGCGAGGGTCATCGTAGCCCGGGCGGCAGTTTTCGTCGGCCCCGAACATCCCGCCCGGCGCCTGGCCGTAGAGCCCTATCACGGCCTGGTAACGCGCTTCGGTGGCCTCGAGGTGCGCGGGGTCCTTCGATTGCAGGTAGTAGGTGGCCGGACTGCGGAAACACTGGCAGATGTTCACCCCGTGCCAACTGGCCACTTCCTTGCTCCAGGGGGCCATGTTGCGTTGGATCTTGGCGGCCAGGTCCAAGAGCCACTTCTCGCCGGTGCAGTTGTAGAGCCAATAAACGCTCCGCATGTTGTCGCCGGCCCGCTGCTGCTGCCAGAACGGCGGCAGGAAGTCCTCCTCCGGCAGGTTCAGCTCCCAGCGGAAGTAGCGGGTCATCAAGTCCAGCACCCGCTTGTCGCCCCAGTATTCGTAGTACGACTGCAACACGTTGAGCATGATCATGTTGGGCCAGACGTCGGGGATCTTCTTGGAGTCGCGGCTGGCATTGACCAGGTTCGACCGCGGCCCGAACCAGCCGTCCTCCCGCTGGCTGGCCAACGCGGCCTCGATCCACCTACGGGCTTCCTTGATGATTCGCTCGTCGCCCAGCACGTAGCCCAGGTCGCCGTAACCCTTCAGCCAGTAGGGGACCTCTTCCCAGCCGTTGCGGCCTTCGCCCGTCGGGCTGAGCCAGGCGTTGCCTTCTTCGCGGAGAAAATCGCTCAGTTCGGGCAGGTGCCCGGTGAAACCGTCGGCCTCCAACTGAAGCTGTTTCAGGAGCCACCCTTGGGCCTTGATCTTGCCGACGGGGAGCTTGACCAGCGGGCTGGGCAGGAGCGGTTCCTTGTTGGCCACGTAGAAACCGTTGGCCCGGCTGGTGTCCGGGCGCTCGACAGTGGCAATTCGCGTCTGGGCGGCCGGCGCGGCAGCGCTGCCGATCACCATCAACAGGAGAACGAACAATGTGGTTTTCATGGTGGGCTCCTTATGGACTTGGTGGCTCCCTATTCATGTTGTAGGAGGCGACTCCAGTCGCCGATGGGTCGGGGTTGTAAGGGGCGACTCTCGTCGCCGAAGCGGTTGTGGTTGGTCTCCCGGATGGCAGCGAGTCCTTGACGGTTGGTCGGCGACTGGAGTCGCCTCCTACAGATCGAGTATGCCGATCGATTCATACCTGCCGCGGAAAGATGCCTTTGAGGAACTTGCACTGGGTCGTGTAGTCGGGGATCACCCCGCGGGGCGCGGCGGCCTCCAGCACGATCCAGCCGCTGTAGCCGATCTCATCCAGCGCCTTGCGGACCTTGCCGAAGTCGATTTGCCCCCCGCCGAGCATGTTGCGGCCGTCCTTGACGTGGACCTCGCAGATCAGCTTGCCCAGCGTGCGGATCTCCTGGTAGATGTCGCGGCCCGCAGAATGCGAGTTGCCCGTGTCGTAGTAGACCTGCACCGCCGGCGAGCCGACCCGCCGGACGATCTTCACGTTGTCCGCGGCGCTGAGGGTGTTTTCCAGCCCGATAATCACCTTCTTCTTCTCCGCGTTGGGGGCGATGCCTTTGAGGATCTCGACCACGTGGTCGATTTCCTTGGTATTGTTCATGTCGAGGGCGCCGTTGCCGAAGAAGGCGGGCATGACCACGGTGATCCCCAGGGCCTTGCAGACGTCGATGCTCTGAGCCAGCCACTCCGCCGCCCGGGGATCGCTCTTCAGCGGCACGCTGTTCAGCTCCCCCAGCGCCAGCGAGCCGATTTCCACGCCGGTCTTCTTGGCCTTATCGAGATACGCCTTTTGCATCTCGGGCTTGCGGAGCTGCATGTCGTTGCGGGCCGTGCCCATGCTCACCTGCACGCCGTCCAGCCCGATCTCTCGGGCCACGTCGAAGGCCGCCAGCTCGCTGCCCTTGCCCAGCGACCAGTCGCAGGCGCCGATCTTGAACCACCGCGACTGGGGTGCGGCCATGAGCGGCTCAAGGTTCGCGGCTATGGCAGTAAACGTTGCCGCTTGGGCGCAGCGGCAGAGCACGCGGCGTCGGGTGATTCTCTGGTCGAAGATGTCCATGGAGGCTCCTTGCGGCTGTTGAGGGGAGGAAAAAGGGGACAGGTCCAATTTGTGCGAAGCACCCTTCGGGCCGTACCGGCGAATTGGACCTGTCCCCTTCTTCCTTGTGCCTGGTTGCCACTGATTGTAGTTTCTCGCTCGCCCCGTTGCCAGTCTCACGAGTCGCCAGTCGCCGGGCGCACCCCCTCGATGGTGGGTGACTGGAGCGTCCCGGCCCGGCGACGGCAATTCCCTTCGTCAGCCGGTGCCCTTAAGATGGTGTGCAGGGGGTTGTCTGCAACAAGAGGTTGAGAGTTGAGGGTTGAGAGTTGAGGGCTTACTGCCGACTGCCCACTGCCTACTGCTTACTGCCGACCCGCCCTTTGAGGAGCCGATTTGAATCCGCACGCCCGACGCCGTTTCGACGACGAACTGGAGTGGGTCTTGGAGCGGCTGCCGCCGATGGTCCACGAGCTGATCGAAAAGGTCCCGCTGCACGTCGAAGACCACCCTTCCGCGGAGGTGATGGCCAAGACGGGCGTGCGGTACCGCGATCAGCTCTGCGGGCTGTATACGGGCATCCCGCTCAGCGAGCGAAGTATCCAGCACTCCGGCACGCTGCCCGACGTGGTCACGATCTACCGCGAGGGGATCCTGGAGGCGGCCCGGGACGCCCGCGGCCGGGTCCGCCCCGGCCGGCTCCGCGATCAGATCCGGATCACGGTCCTGCACGAGCTGGCCCATCACCACGGGCTGGATGAAGACGAGCTCCGCGAGCTGGGCTACGGTTAGCCGCTTGCGGCCCTTGGGGACTGTCCCCTTCCGGAGTACAGCAAGACACGCAAAACACCAGCCCATCACCAATGACCGATCCCCGACTGCTCCGGCTCGACCCGCAGGACAACGTGGCGGTGGCTACCACCACCCTCCAGGCCGGCGAGTCTGTCACCATCGGCGGTCGGCCGGTCACGCTGCCCGATCGCGTGCCCACCGGCCACAAGCTGGCGCTGGTGCCGATCGCCGCGGGCGAGAAGGTCGCCAAGTACGGCTCCGCGATCGGCTCGGCCACGTGCGACATCCGCCCGGGCGACTACATCCACACCCACAACCTCAAGAGCGACTACTTGCCGACATATACGCTGGACGGGACCAATCCATACTTGAGGGAAGACCGGAAACACTGAGTGCCATGCAGGGATTCTTGAGGAACGACGGCCGCAAGGGCATCCGGAACGTGATTGCGGTGGTGTACCTGGTCGAGTGCGCCCGCCACGTTGCGCGGGAGATTGCCCTGCCAATGCGGGACCGGGGCGTACACCTGATCGGCTTCTCGGGCTGCTTTCCAAACGCCCATGCGGAGCGGGTGATGAGGCGGCTCTGCACGCACCCGAACGTGGGCGCCGTGCTGCTGGTCTCGCTGGGGTGCGAAGGGTTTGACCGGCATGGGCTGCTTGAGGCCGTCGAGGCCGCCGGGCGGCCGGCCCGGACGCTGGTGATCCAGGAGTCGGGCGGGACGGCCGCCACGATTGACGCCGGCCGGGCCTGGGTGGCGGAGGTACATGCGCGACTGCAATCGACGCCCCGGGTCGAGATGGGCGTCCAAGAGCTGGTCGTGGGCACCGTCTGCGGCGGCTCCGACGCCACCAGCGGGCTGACGGCCAATCCGGCGGTCGGCCGGGCCTTCGACCGGCTGATCGACGAGGGCGCCGCGGCCATCTTCGAGGAGACCGGCGAGCTGATCGGCTGCGAGCACGCCATGGCCCGGCGGGCCGTCAGCGAAGAACTCGGCCGCCAGATCATCCAGGCGGTGGCCAAGGCCGCCCGGGTCTACGACGCCCTGGGCCACGGCAGCTTCGCGCCGGGCAACGCCGAGGGCGGGTTGACGACCATCGAGGAGAAGTCGCTGGGGGCCTACTGCAAGAGCGGCAGCTCGCCGATCTCGGGACTGATCAAGCCCGGCGACGTGCCGCCCCGCGGCGGGCTGTACCTGTTGGACGTGGTCTCCGACGGCCCGCTGCGGTTCGGCTTTCCCAACATCTGCGACAACGCCGAGATCGCCGAGCTGATGGCCTGCGGGGCGCACCTCGTGCTGTTCACCACCGGCCGCGGCACGGTCGTCGGTTCGGCTATCTCGCCGGTGCTGAAGATCTGCGCCAATCCGGACACCTATCGGGTGCTGGCGGACGACATGGATCTGAACGCCGGCCGCATCCTCGAGGGCCGTGCCACCCTGGACGAGGTGGGCCGCGAGATCGTCGACCTGGTGCTCCAGACGGCCGGCGGCGCGCCGACCGCCTCGGAGCGGCTGGGCCACCAGGAGTTCATCCTCACGTACAAGTGGTTCGAGCCGATCGGGCCCGCGTGTCTGCCGGCGGTGTGAGCGTCCGTCGGCAAATGCTGGTTGGTTCCAGTCATTCCAGAACGATTACTTCGTGGTCGAGCAGCGACGGGAGCTGGAAGACCGCCGTGTCTTTCTCCAGCGTGAACGAAGGCTTCTGCTGGGAGACCAGAAACTTCATCGTGCCGACGCGCACGCCCTCGGGCAGCCGCACTTCGACGCGCAGGGGGCCGACGGCGATGAGTTCATCGACCGGGGCCCGCCACGTCCCGGCGTTGGTCAGGTTGACCAGGTGGAGGATCAGCCGGTCCTGCTGCCGGTAGAGATGACAATCGATCAGCCCGGGCCCCCGGACGCTGAGCGGAAGGACGTCGCCCGAGGCCCAACGGACCAGATTGGCCAGCAGATCGCCGTGGTCTGGGAGGTTGTCGCGGCCGAATCGCCGGTCCAGATCGGCCGGCAGATAGGCGATGCGGCTGCCGTGGTTGGCGGCGTGCACGATGAGCCCCGGCACATCGGTCCGCGGCTCGCGCATCCAGGAGGTCTCCGGCGGGTAGATCGGGAAGGAGGGAATGAAGGTGGCGAGCACCTCGGTGCCGGCCGCCGCCCGGACTCCTCCCAACCAGCCGCCAAAGGGCAGGACGTCCGTCTCGTCGAACCCCTTGAGGATCGGATGACGTTGCCCGGTGACGGCGGGTTCCGTGCCGATCTTGGGGCCGTAGACTCCCGCCCTCAGCTCGGGCGTGAGCCGGAGGTAACTGTGCGCCGTGTCGCTGGCCCGCCTTCGGTCGGCGTCGATCGAGTTGCGGCGGTCCGCAGCAACATGGGCCCCGAGCAGGTCCGCCAGGGCGAAATCCGCATGAGGCTCGCCCCACTGGTTGTAGAGACTCGTCTGCCCGGTGGCGATCAGGTTGCCGCCCCGCTCGACGAATTGCCGCACCGCGAGGCACTGGCTCTGCGACATCGCGGCCAGATTAGGGAGGATCAGGACCGATAACCGCGGTCCGTCTCGCTCGATGTGGTCGGCATGGACGGGAAGATAGGGGATGCGGGCCCGCACCAAGGCATTGACCATCCCACGCAGCGGCAGCTCCACCAGGTCCTCGGGATTGTCGCGACCGTAGTAGTCGGTGTTCTGCTGGGACCACACGACGCCGACGTTGGCGATCGGCTCGCGGCGGATGAGATACTCCTGCTGCGCCTCGTGCCAACGGTTGATCGGCTCGACCGTGCGGTATTGGCGCCGATCCTCGTGATAGGCGCCGATGTGATGCCACCAGGGCTGGATCGTGCCCGCGAAGCCTTCGAGCATCCAGAGACGGGCCTCGGGCGCGGGTTTGCTGGCCTTGCGGAAGGTCGCCCGGCCCGCCTGGTACATGGCCATGCTCTCCGGGATCAGCTTCTCCCAGCCCAGCAGGCCGTGGATCAGCTTGCCCGTTTCGGCGTTCTGCTGGAACCCGGCCGATTCTGAGCGGGCCTGGTGATCGAGCATGATGATTTCCGCGCGCCGGCAGATCTCCTTGTAGTCCCGGAAGCTGCGGCACTGCCCGCTGATCGAGCCGCTGTTCATGCCCACCCAGAGGCAATCCGGCCCGCCGGCCGCCCTGGTCGCGCGGTTGTTCAGGTCCCAGATCTCCAGCCGCCGCGCGTAGTTCCAATCGATCCACTGGCGATAGACCGGCTCGTCCCAATTCTTCTCGGCGGGGAGCGTCTTGCCCGTCCGCCGCTTGAACTCCTTCGAGCAGTTCTCGCAATGGCAGATGCTCTCGCGCCCCAGCCCGCTCCAGCTATTGTCGGTGATCCCCTCGGGGTGCGTCCGCTCGATGATCTCGCGGAGGATGCCGGGAATGTACTCCTCGTAATAGGGACTGTTGACGCAGGTAACGTAGAGTTCTCCCGCCCGGTACGGCCTGCCCGAGGCGTCAACCGCAAACCAGTCGGGATGGGCCTTGTAGAACTCTTCGTGGGTCCGGTTGGAGTCCATCCGGGCGAAGACCGCCAGTCCGTCGTCGTGCGCGGCCTTGGCCAGCTCTCCATAGAGGTCCCGGTCGCCCAACAGGGGCGGGCGGTAGTGGAGCGGGTACTTGCTGGGATAGTAGGCCACGATCCCCCCGGCGTTGAGAATCACCCCCTGCACCCGCGTCCGCTTCCAGTGCCGGCGCCACCAGTCGATATCGTACCCCGCCGGGTCGACCTCCGTGATGTTCGTTTGGCCCCAGCGGAGCGTACGGCGATGCCACGGCAGCGCGCCGGTTGCGGCCGCCTTTGGTTCTGCTTGGTCCGCTAAACCGGACGAGAGGCTCAGTCCCACCAGGGCGGTGGTGGCAGCAGTCTGTTCCAGAAATGTGCGACGGGTGGTTCGGCTCATGTCACGCACTGACTCCTACGGGAAGAATGGTCATCGCTGGGCCCTATGGCGAACCTCTCACAAGTCAACTGCCACCACCTCATGGTCGAGAATCGAAGGCACCGTCACGCTCAGGTTTCGGCCGGATTGCTCGGTACGCAGAACCTTGTCGGCGGCCAGCAGCCGAACAGTTTTCGCCCGCGTCCCGTCGGGCAGACGCAGGCGAACCTGCTGCTCTCCAACGGGGATCAACTCGCGAACCGGCCCCTTCATCATCATCGGGTTGGTGAGGTTGACCAGATGAATGGTCAGCGAACCCTTCTGTTGCCAGACGGTCACGTCGAGCACTCCCGGGCCGGTGACCGTGACGGGTGGCTCTTCGTCCGTCGCCCAAGTGACGGCGTTGCGGAGCAGCTTGAAATGGTCCACAGAGAGCACTTCCCAAAATGTCCGGTCGATGTCCCAGGGGAAATAGACCACCCGCGCGCGGCCCAACTCACGCAAGAAGACCTGCGGCACGTCGGTCTTCAGCACGCGCGGGTAGACCTTCTCCATCGGCAGGTCGGGATACGACGGGATGAGCGTCAGTGGCGGGTTGGGCAGCGGCCGGGTGGCCTCCACCTCGACGCGGCGGACGCCGTTGATGATGCGGGGCGCGTCCTCCAGGCCCGCCAGGAGCGGATGCCGCCTGCCGGTGGCCGGGTCGCTTTCCAGGCGGAGATACGAATTCTGCATGGGGCCCTCGATGCGGCCTTTGAACGTGACCCCGAAGAGGTCTGACAATCCAAGCTCCGTGCGCTTCACGCCCCATTCGTTGTAGAGGCTGGTCTCGTAGGTGGCGACGAGGCTCCCGCCCCGATCCACAAACTCGCGAAGCTGCCGGCACTGCGCGTCCGAAAGCGCGGCGATACTGGGCAGGATGAGCGTCTTGAGCCGGCCGAGATGTGGGCCGTCGAGCAGCCGGTCGTGCACCATCTCGAACGGGATCCGCGCTTCGATGAGCGCTTGATACCAGCCGAGCGCATGGTCTTCGACCTTCGCGCCGTAAAACCACGCGGTCTGCTGCGAGTAGACCAATCCGACGCGGGCCAGCGGGCGCTCGTTCCGCAGGTATTTTTCCCAGCGGGCGTAACGGCGGTAGACGTCTTCCACCGGTTTGAGCCACCGCTGGTCGTGCAGCACGCCGGAGAACTTCGTGAACCAGGGACGCAGCCCGTTTGCCACGCCGTCGGCCACCCACAAGCGAATCTCCGCCTCGCTCTGCACGCTGTCCTTCCAGCGGTACGGCTCCTCGACGCCGACGCTGAAAATGCCGACGATCGGCTTGCGGCCCATGGCGGCGCGGAATTCCTTCCCGTTCTTGCCGTTTGCCCACGGCGCCGTGAGCCCGCGGCGGGCCTGCCGGTCGGCGATCAGCGTGGGCGCCAGCTCGCCGATCTGCTGCATGTCCAGCGAGCTGGTGGCGCCGCCGCCGGTATTCGGGATGACGCAGGAATCGGGATTGATCTTGCGGACCTCGGCATCCCAGAGGCGCCACAGCTCAAAAAGCCGCTGCTGGCGCCAGAGGATATAAGCCCGCCGCGCCGGGTCCTGTGGGTCGCTGCTGCGGGGAAGCTCGTGCCCCGACGCTTCTCGGAAATTCTTGCGGCAATGCTCGCAGTAACACATCCCGGAGCCGTCCCAGCGGTTGATGAAGATGGCGTCCACTTTGTAGCGCGACATGATCTCCTTCTTCACCTCGGTCATGAAGGCGAAGTTGTAAGGGCCCAGTCCGCAGGTGACCCACATTTCCGGCGAGGCCCAATGCCGGCGCGGCTGGCCTGCGGCGTCCACCGCAATCCAATCGGGATGCGCCTCGCGGGCGTCGTCGTAGGTGGCGTGGGGGTCGGTACGGGCGATGACGACCATGCCCAGCTTGCGGCAGCCGGCCACCAGCTCGCCCAACACGTCCCGCTCGCCCAGCCATGCGCTGCGGTGATGGAACGGGACCTTCGTGGGGTAATATGCTACGCAGCCGCCGGCACTGAGGCAGACGGCGTCGGATTGCGTGCGATGGAAGTAATCGAGCCAGAACTGCGGGTCGAACTTGCCCGGGTCGTCCTCGACCAGCGTGAGCTGGGCCCAGCGCATGGGCTTGTCCACCCAGCTCGGGGCCGGCCGGGCCGCGGTGGACGGCTCGGCGGCACCGAGTTGGGGCCACGCCATTCTCCCTAACGCGACTGTCGCGCTCACCGTCCCCGCGGTCTTGAGCAGGTCTCGGCGGTTCATCATGGTTCTTCGGCTCCAAGTGTTACTGCGCCGCGTCGGCGTGCTTCACCGCCTCGCCTGCCGTTCGCTTTTCTTATAGGCGGCCTTCTCCAGCCAGGCCGGATTGATTTTCACTCCCCAGCCGGGGCCGTCCGGGATCTTGACTTTGCCGTCGTTGACTTGCAGCGACGGGCTGTAGATCGTCTCCCCTTGGTTCACGTCGCCTTCAATGGTGAACTCGACGAACGGCCCCGCGTTGGCGATGGCAGCCATGAAGTGCAGGGAGAACAGCGTCACCAGCGACAAGTGGGACGAGTGCGGCACGACGAGTTTGCCTGCCTTCTGCCCCAGCTTCGCCACGCGCCAGGCCCGCGTGAAACCGCCCACGTAGCACAGGTCCGGCTGCAAGATGTCCACGGCGTTGATGCGAATCATCCGCCGCCATTGGGCGAGATCGTTGTCCTGCTCGCCGCCCGCCACGTTCATCTTCAGTGCCGCGGCGACTTCCGCCGTCCACTCCAACTCCCAGTACGGACACGGCTCCTCGAACCAGAAGTAGCGGTTGTCTTCCATGCGACGGCCCACCTCGACGGCCTTCGGCGGCGTGTAGCAACTGTTGCCGTCCGCCAGCAACTGCACGTCGTCACCCACCGCTTTGCGGACGGCGGGAATCAGCTTTTCCGTGCGCCCGGGCGAGGCGTCGCGGTCGTGGCCCGTGGGCACGCCCAGGCGGACCTTGAAGGCTTTGAACCCGCGGGCGTCCCGCAGCTTGGCCAATCGCGCGGCTTCGTCCTCCGGCGAGATGTCGCGGCGCATACTGGACCCGTAGACCGGGAAGGGGTCGGTCTTGCCGCCCAGCAGCTCGCAGACCGGCTTGGCCTTGATCTTGCCGTAAAGATCCCAGACGGCCGTATCCACGCCGGCCAGCGCCCGGCAGACGTACGACCAAGGGAACTTCATGTTGGCGTCGATGACGCGGTCCACCAGCGCGTCGATCCGCGCCGGATCGCTGCCCAGGGCGTGCTGGGCCACCTGCCGGTGCAGCACCGTGGCGGTGATGTCCGGCTCGAACGAGGAGAGTTGCCCGTAGCCCTCGTGCCCGTCGTTGGTCGTAACGCGGACAATGCCGTACTCTCCTTGAGTCCACGACTCGACCTTGGTAATGGTCAAGCCCGGATCGATGATCTGAAAGTCGGCGTAGTCCTCGGTACGTCCCAGGTAAGGATAGGATTTGGCGTCGGTCGCTGCGCGGACCAGGCCGGCAGGCAGACTGGAAACAGCCGTCAAGGCGGCGGTGCTCTTCAGGAATTCGCGTCGTCGCAGTTTCATAGAGGGCCTCGCTGGTGGTTCGGTTGGGAGGTTTTAGGGCGTTTTGCGCACATGTTTTCGGATGCTCGTTAGCGCCGTGCTTTCAAGCCTTCAGCCCGGATTATTCATGGGCCGGGAGAGCCACCACAGTGTGCCACTGCTTCGCCAGAAGCAGTGCCGTGCGTAACGTCGCTGCACTGCTTGCCTTGCGGCAAGCAGTGGCACACCGCTGTGAATAATCCGGGTTTAGCCGGCGGGCTTGCCCACCGCTGGGTTCCGGCCGCGTCCCGATAGCCGGCATTCAGTTTCTCGACGTGTTCAAGCCATGGCCTTCTCCAGCCGCTCGCGTTCAGCCGCATCCAGCGGCGCGAAGTCGCGTATTGCGGCGACGTTTGCCCGGAGTTGCTCAACCGACGCCATGCCGATCACAGCGACGGAGATGGGGAGCCCGAGCGCGTAGCGGATGAGCATCCTGGCATCTGCCTGTTGGGGCGTTTCGTCATGATACCAGGTGCCGGTATTCTTGAGGGGATTGCCGCTGGCCAGCGAGCCGAATCCCCCGCCCATGACCTTCATGGCCAGGATCCCCATCTTCTTCTCCACCGCCAGCGGAAGGACCGCATCGCGGAAGGGGCGCCGCCTGGCGGTCGGGTTGAAGGTGGTGAGGATCGTATCGAACTGGTACATCTCGATCGCACCGCGCATCACGTCGGCGCTCTCGTGCCCCGTGACGCCGATCAGCCGGGTGACTTTCTGCTCACGGAGCTTGTTGATCGCGGTCAGCACCCCACCGGGCTTCCCCCAGGCCGCGAGATCCTCGGTCCGGCTAGTGCCGTGGATCTGCAGCAAGTCTAGATGATCGGTGCGCAGCCGCTTGAGGCTCTGCTCGACGCTCCGCATGGCCCCGTCGTAGGTTCGTTCGCCGGTCTTGGTCGCCAGAAATACCTCCTTGCGGCGGCGGGCGAGGACCTCGCCGTAGTTGCTTTCCGACTGGCCTTGGTTGTAGGCCGGCGCGGTGTCGAAATAGGTGATTCCCAGATCGAGCGCCGCTTCGGCCAAGGCAGCCGGATCGAAGTCCTTGGATGGCGGCCGCTGCATCCCAGCCACGCCTCCCAAGGCCATCGCGCTCACCCTGACGCCGGTCTTGCCGAGAGTACGCGTGGGCAGCGGCGGCCGCTGCGGCGCGTCGCCGTCCGCGGGCCTTTCCGCGGCCAGCAGCACGTCGGCAGCCCGAAGTGCAGCCGCAGACCCCAGGCACTTTAGAAAGTCTCTTCTTTCCATCGTTCTGCCTCGCATCTGAACATCGAAAACTCTGGGAACACCACCTCCAACGAGCCCCGGGATTATAGCCTGTCGGGCAGCCTGCGAAAAGACACTGCCGAGAAACACGGTGGCCACCCTGCAACTGTCTGCCCGCCTGCAGGGGGCCGCCTGCTCCAGCTCGGCAATCCGGCCAAGCCAGGTATTGGTGAGAGATGCGGGCCATTGATGCTCAGAAAAGAATGCGATATGCCGTTTAGCGGCCGACGGCACGTCGGCCCGGAAAAATGCCCGCGTCGCCGTGCCGGCGACGGCTAAACGATGTCGCATCAGCTCTCTGACGGTCAATAACCCTCCGGCGACGGGGAGGACGGCTCACGATCGTCGTGGAGCAGTTGCGTGAAACGGCGGCCGAAGACGTGGCCGGGGAGCTTGCCACCGGTCTCTTCGTTTTGCACCCAAAGGTGACGCAGCCCAAACCATGCCCCGTTGTTCGTTCCGTCGGCGCGGACGAAGGGCGGGATTTCGTCCTTGGCCTGCGTTTCGCCCCGCCGGCCGTCCAGGATCTTCCGCGACCAGCCCTCTTTCATCGAGGTGAACAGGTGGAGCGAATACCGCTGGGCATTGGAAAAAACCAGATCGAGCCGGCCGTCTTCGTCGACGTCGACAAAGCGCAGCCCGGCGTCGCGGCCCCGGTCGTCGACGACCTGCACGCCCTCGGGCAATCGGCATTGCGGGGCGAAGCTATCCCGCTCGCGCACCCATCGGCAGAGCCAGTCTTTTCCTTCGGACCGCAGGATCGCCTCGCAGACGCCGTCGCCGTCGACGTCCAGCAGCCGCGTGCCCGCGCGCTTGGCGGCCTCGATCCCGACCGGATCGCTGCCCGACGGCGCCCCCGGACGCGGGCCCCGCGTGGACCACTGCCGGCCGTCGAAGTGCCAGGCAGCGTACTGGAACGTCAGGAAACTGGCCCGCCTGGTCGCCTGAACCACGCCGAAATGCACGTCGGTCACGCCGCGCGCGCCGTCGCCGGCAGCCCGGACCAGTTGCATCGGGAACGGGCTTCTGGACCAGCGACCGGTCGCCCCTCCCCCTTCCCCCTTCCCTCTTCCCCCTTCGGCCTTCCCCCGTCCGCCTTCCCCGTGCGGGTCCCATACTCTGGTCTGCTGGGCCTGCCGGTTGCCGATCACTACGTCCATGTAGCCGTCGCCGTCGACGTCCAGCACCCGCACGCCGTTGTCCCGGCCGTCGGCCGCCCGCAACGGCTGTCCCTGCAGGAGGTTGTCGGTCAAGCGGTCGTAGACTTGGCGAAAGGTCAAGAACTGGATCTTCCCGCCGTACTTGTCCACGGCGTAATCGACCACTTCGACGATCTGGTCGTTGCGGATCCAGCCGTGTGGGTGGAAGCAGATCGAGAAGATGCCCCGCTTGACCACCACCGCGTCGACGGCGGCTTTCAGGTCGCGGACCGTGCCCGGAGAACAGACCCCGTTGCGGTGCTGCGCGTCCCAGTCGCTGGGCATCAGCACGGGGATCTCCCAGCACAGCCGGCCGATCACGTAGGGATAAGGATAATCCTCGATCAGGTTGGCCATCACCTTGTCGGTGGGCACGTACTTGCGGAACCGGCCGGGGGAGTGGATAGTGGAGAGTGGAGAGTGGAGAGTCTTCGGTTCGGGTCTATTCACTATCCACTGTCCACTCTGTACTGTCTCCCGGCCGTCGGTATCCAGCACCAGTCGGCGCGGCAGCTCGGGATCGTTGGCCGTCAAGAGCAGAAAGACCGACGAGTCGAGCGCAAGGAAGCTGCCTTTCGGCGTCGTCTGGTTGAAGATCTCGGCGAAGAACCGCGGGCTGACTGAGGTCATCGAGTCGCAGCAAGGCATGCGAAACGCCACGGGCCGGTTGTCCGCAATGCCCGCCACGAGGTCCACCGAGCGGTCGTAAGTCGCCTTGGCCGCGGCCAGGTCGCCCCCTTGCAGCAAAGGGCACGGATGGTCCCAGGTGTGTGCCTCCAGGCTTGCGCCCTCGGCGAGCCACTTCTGGAGCTGCGGGTGTTTCGGATCGGTCTGGTTGGTCATCAGGCTCACGGGGGCACGGCCGTCGATCTTCTTCAGCCGCTCCAGGATCGGCCGCAGGAAGGCCTCGTGCCTGGCCGGCTCGCGGAGATCGTCGGTGGCCAGCACAATCACGGCCTCGACGCCGGGCTGGCCGACCCACTGTGGCGTGATGAGCTTGGGCGTATCCAGCCCGACGTAGTACGGGTCACAGGGCTCGTCCAGGTACGCCAGGCGATTGCCGTCGCCGGCGGCGGCCATCGAGCCGAGCATGAGCAGCACCAGCAATGAGCAGGCAGGGCCGACAGGGGGCATAGGAGACTCCTTGCGCGGGCGACACACCAATGGTTCTGCGGTCCGGCCTTGGCGATGCGCAACCACACGGGCAGACGGGGTCCATGATCTCTGCCAGCGCACATGATGTCAAGGCCCCTGTCAAGCACCAACTCCAAAGAAAACCGGGCCTGGCGATCGCCGTGATCCGTCTGCGAGTCGTCCCTTCAAGCCGCCTGTGAGTCACGGCTGTAAGGCGTGGCACGTCCGCCCCGGTCCTTTCCCGACGACGGGAGGGGGGGTTCCGTTTCGAGTTCTCGGGTCAGGCTCGCAACCTCCGGCTGTGCCAGATGTAGCAGCCATGCAGAGTGCGTAGGATCGGTCAACCCCAGAAAAGGGGATTTCTGCGAAAGCGGTAATCAATCTCGGGGTCGTGCCGGGCCGATGCAAGACCAAGGGGCAAATCGGCCGAAAGGCGCTTGTTCGCTTTGCGCAGGCTCCCTATAATCGTGGTGACCCTTGGGGGTGGTGAGGCAAGTTGACGGTGGCTCTGCTCGACGCACGCCGGAGAGTGACCTTGTCCACAAAGCGTAAAATCCTGCTGGTTGGTGATTCCCGTGAGTACGTAGAGCAGGTGTTGGCCCAGGCGGCCCACTCGGACGAGGTGGTGGTGGTTCAGAGCCCGATGCGGGCCCTGGCCCTGCTGACCCGCGGAGATTTCGCCGGCGTCTTCGTCACCGCCGAACGCCTCCGCGAGGCCCTCCAGATCGGCAAGCTGTTGCAGAACGAAGAGATCCTGGAGGGGATGGCCGACGGGGTGGTGCTGCTGGATCACGACAACACCATCCTTTGGAGCAACGGCCGGCTGCGAGAATGGACCGGCCGCGACGAGGTGGCCGGAGCCAATTTCTACGCCGTGCTGGGCAGCCCGGAGATCTTGGGCCCCGATTTCTGCCCCTTCCATACGGCGCTGGCCACCGGCCAGGGCACCTGCTCCACATTGCGGACCGAGGACGGCAGATACTTCCATATTCACGCGGCCCCCGTCCGCGAGGTGGACAGCCCGCCGCAGCACCTAATCGTGACCGTCAGGGACGTGACTCACGAAATGCACCAGCAGCAGAAGCTGGCAGCCATCCACCGCGCCGGCATGGAGCTGGCCGACCTGACGCCGGAAGAGTTGTCCCAGATGGCGATCCCCGAGCGGATCGAGCTGCTGAAGGACAACGTGCTGCACTATACCAGGGACCTGCTGAACTTCGAGGTGGTCGAGGTTCGCCTGCTGGATCAGCAGACCGGCCGCTTGGAGCCGCTGTTGGCGCAGGGGATGGAACCGGAGGCGGCCGCACGGGTGCTGTACGCCCAGCCGCAAAACAACGGCGTGACCGGCTTCGTGGCGGCCACCGGCAAGAGCTACCTTTGCGAGGACACCACCGAGGACCCGCTCTATCTGGAGGGTGCCCGGGGGGCCAAGAGTTCGCTGACCGTGCCGCTGGTCTTGCACGACGAGGTGATCGGCACGTTCAACGTGGAGAGCCCGGAGCCCAGGGCCTTCGGCGAGAGCGACCTGCAGTTCCTGGAGATTTTCAGCCGCGACGTGGCCGCGGCGCTGAACCAGTTGGAGCTGCTGGTGGCCGAGAAGGCCACGGCGGCGGCCGAGAGTTGCGAGGCGATCCACAGCGCCGTGGCGCTGCCGGTCGACGAGATCCTCAACGAGGCGGTCAACGTCATGGAGCGCTACATCGGCCACGAGCCGGACGTGGTCGAGCGGCTGCAGCGGATCCTCCGCAACGCCCGAGACATCAAGCAGGTGATCCAGAAGGTGGGCCAGAAGATGACCCCGGCCCAGGCCCTTCCGCACGCGGTGAAGATCGAGGAGCGGCCGGCCTTGCAGGGCCGCCGGGTGCTGGTGGTCGACGCCGACGAAAACGTCCGCAGCGCGGCCCACGCCCTGCTGGAACGCTACTCCTGCATCGTGGAAACCGCCCACGACGGCGCCGAGGCCGTGTTCATGGTCCGGGCTTTGACCGAGGGCGAGTA
>Ga0315277_10002741_pt1 | contig 24285 bp, 17 predicted proteins | sample YL17G05_15_MG_FD_203695 | JGI IMG/M metagenome (GOLD analysis project Ga0315277, IMG submission 203695) | Sediment microbial communities from Yellowstone Lake, YNP, Wyoming, USA - YL17G05_15 | ecosystem: Environmental > Aquatic > Freshwater > Lake > Sediment | place: USA: Wyoming | collected... | reverse complement strand
TCGTCGAGGCCTTGCGAAGTATCTACGGCGCCGACCGGATCGTGAAGGAGTTGGGCGGCACGCCCCGTGCCGGCGGAGCGCGCAGCAAATCGAAGTGATACCGATTCCGGCTGAGTATTTTCGTATCTCCGGGTGGCAGCGCCAAGGCCGAAGGCTTTGCCGATGGCGGATGGGTAAACCATCGGCAAGCTGGCGCTTGCCGCTGCCACCCACGACTCCACACCTGCCGTACTGCGATTCCGTAGTGCACGCACGGACTGGCCGACTCGTGAGAATCTGTGTACCCTTATGCCTGTCGACAAAGGTGAAAAGTAGCATGGGCATCTTGCCCATGTGTCCCACGGGCGTCTCGCCCGTGGAAGGGTGCCGACGAGCAGGCTCAAGCCTGTCCTCGCGAAAGCGGGGGATGGCTCGGCGGCTCATGGGCAGGATGCCCATGCTACGATAAACTGACTTGTCGGACACTCTCAGAGAAAGGGTATACATGGGACTCAGGAGTCTCTCGAAGCGCGTGGCGGGCGTGGTTCTCTGGGTGACAATCGGGGCGGTCTGCTGGTCTACGGTTGCCGTGGCTGATGCAGCATCCGAAGCGATGACTTGGCGGGACCCGAACCGGCCCGTGGAAGAGCGGGTGCGCGACCTGATGTCGCGTCTGACGCTGGAGGAGAAGGCGACCCTACTGAACCACAATGGCCCGGATGTCGAGCGATTCGGCATCCGCTCGGACAAGTGGAACCAGTGCCTGCACGGCGTCTGGTGGGACCGGCCGACGACGATGTTCCCGATCTCCATCGCCATGGCGGCCACGTGGGACCCGGCGCTGATCCGTGAAGTCGCCACCGCTATCTCCGACGAGGCACGCGCGATCTACAACGGGTGGCACCAGGACCCGAACTTCCGGGGCGAGAAGAAGGGCCTGATCTACCGCGCCCCGGTAATCAACATCAGCCGCAATCCATACTGGGGCCGCATCAATGAGTGCTACGGCGAAGACCCACATTTGACCGGCCGCATCGGCGTTGCCTTTGTCAAAGGCTTGCAGGGCGACGACCCCAGGTACCTCAAGCTCGTCTCCACGCTCAAGCACTACGCCGTCAATAACGTCGAGAAGGACCGCCAGAAACTCTCGGCGTCCGTCAGCGAGCGGATGCTCCACGAGTATTGGCTGCCACATTTTCGCGACTGCATCGTCGAGGGCCAGGCCCAATCGGTCATGGCCTCCTACAACGCCATCAACGGCGTCCCGAACAATATCAACAAGCCGCTGCTGACCGGCATCCTCAAGGAGCAGTGGGGCTTCCAGGGCTTCGTCGTGTCGGACCTGGGCGGCGTCAACACGATGGTCAAGGGACACGCCGGCGGCAAAATGACGTTCGAGGATGCCGTGGCCCAATCCCTGATCGCCGGCTGCGATTTCTCCGACAAGGAATTCATGACGTACATTCCCGCCGCCGTGCGGAGGGGATTGCTTCCCGAATCGCGACTGAATGACGCGCTCTTCCGTGTGCTGCGGGCGCGATTCCGTCTGGGCGAGTTCGATCCGCCCGCGATGGTACCCTATAGCAGAATCTCGCCGAGCGTGATCTGCAGCACTGGGCACAGGCAACTGGCACGGAAGACAGCCGGAGAATCCATCGTGCTGCTGAGCAACAAAGACCGTTTCCTGCCGCTGGATAAGAGCAAGCTCAAGACCATCGCCGTAATTGGGCCCCACGCGGATCTCTTCACCGCCGGCGGCTATAGCGGCAGGGTGACGAATCCCGTCACGCCACTTGAGGGCATTAAGAACCGTGCCGTCGAGGGGACAGAAATCCTCTTCGCCAAGGGCGGTGAGGTCGCCTCGCCAAGAAGGGCACCCGCAACTCCCTTCAACAGGGAAGAGGAATTGCGCAAGGCGGCGGAGATTGCCGCGAAGGCAGATGTGGTTGTTGTCTATGTTGGCACGACGCTCGAAGTCGAGGCGGAAGGCCGCGACCGCACCACGCTGACTCTGCCTGGAAACCAGGAGGAATTGGTCAAGACCGTTCTGGCGGCGAACCCTCGCACGGCTGTTGTGTTGATGAGCGCCGGGCCGCTGGCGGTCCCATGGATCAAGGAGCACGTGCCGGCGATGTTGCAGGCGTGGTGGGCGGGGGAAGAAAGCGGAAACGCCATCGCGGATGTCCTCTTCGGCGAAGTGAATCCGGCCGGTCGTTTGCCGTATACCGTCTATGCCTCCGACAGCCAGGTCCCGCCGCAAGATGAGTACGATATCAGCAAAGGCTTCACCTATATGTATCTCAGAGGCGAGCCGCTTTTCGCCTTCGGTCACGGCCTGAGCTACACGCGATTTCGATATTCCAACCTGCGAGTGTCGCCCGGACAAATCGCGCCGAACGGTATTGCACAAGCGGCCGTGGACGTCGAGAACGTCGGCGACCGCGCCGGAGATGAAGTCGTTCAGCTCTATGTGCATGATGTCGAGTGCAGCGTCGCACGGCCGGCCAAAGAGCTGCGCGGATTCGAGCGAATCAGCCTGCGGCCGGGCGAAAAACGAACAGCGACCTTCAAGCTGCCGGGCGAGAAACTGTCTTTCTACGACGAGAGAACTCACGGCTTCATCGTCGAGCCGGGCGCGTTTGACATCCTGGTTGGTTCTTCCTCCGCGGACATCCGGATCACCAGCCAATTGCAGGTCGTGGCCAACTGATACTGATTCCGATTGAGCTCTTCATGCTCCAAGCCAACATCGGGGGTGGCAGCGGCAAGGCCGAAGGCTTTGCCGATGGCGAGTGGTCAAACCATCGGCAAGCTGCCGCTTGCCGCTGCCACCCGCCGATTTCGCACCATGATTTGACCGTTGCGAGTTCTTGTCGGCGGAGATTCCGATGTAATCCTCCAACTCTGCAACCGGCCGTGCGCACGCCTAAGCAATGCTCCTTGTTCAAGTGCGCGTTTTGCCTATCTGCGGGCGGGCCGGCGTGCGTGCTATCCTGTGCCTGTCCGAGGATTTGCGGTGCAGCATCCCGGGAATGAGCACGCGAGAGACAGTGAAACGCAGAGGTGAATCAGGGAGGTAAGATCATGAAGACGCTGGTCATCATTACGAGTATTGTTCTGGCTTGTGTGGCGTGCGTGGCCTGCGCACAGGGTCAGTGGGGGTCATTGGCCCAGACGCCGACGGTACAGTTCTACGGCTGCCCGGACCATCCGGGCATCATGGCGACGTGGCCTGCCCGCTGCCCGGTGTGCCAGAAGACGCTGAGCATGATGCGGCCGGTGGCGGCGGTGGGGGCGGCGCCTGGCGCCGGGGCCGGCGCGGGCGCCGGAGGCGCGCGAGGCGGTGCGGCACAATCAATGCAGGGAAGCACGGGGACTTTCGGCCGTGGCGGAATGACCCCATCCGCTCCCAGCAGAGGATTCGGAACGCAGGGCAGAGGTGAATCCCGCGGTGAAGAACTCAGGGAACAGCAATTCAGACAGCGTGGATTGCCCAACGAGGAATTCAGAGAGCGACAGTTCGGGCAACGCGTCCCCAACGAGGAATTCAGAGGGAGAGAATTCGGCGAGCGGTTCCCGGGCGAGGAGTCCAGGGAGCGACAGTTCGGCGAGCGGTTCCCGGGCGAAGAATTCAGAGAGCGGCAATTCTTCGGCCCGGAGGAGGTCTTCCCCCGCGACGAGTTCGGGCGGCCATTCCCCGGGGAAGAATTCCGCGAGCGAGAGTTCCGAGAGAGGGAGTTCCCCAATGAGGAGTTCGGCTTCGGCGACGAGTTTGCGGAACCGGGATTCGGGAATGAATTCATGGAGCCGGGATTCGGCAACGAGTTCACGCAGCCCGGATTCGGGCAAGACTTTACGCAGCAAGGATTCAGCCGCGACTTTACACAGCCCGGATTCGGGAATGACTTCCTGCAACCCGGAGTCCCGAATGAGGGATTCGGCGAGGAGTGATGCCGGGAGCGTGTGCAGGCTGATCTTCGCAGGTGCACCTTGGTGAGCGGGCAGAGACCATGAGAACGGTCGAGATCAACGCCGGCAGCAGTACCGGTCTGAACAGCTCAGGCGGCACGCCGTCCCGAGGCTCTCGCCGCCGCAAACGAGCGGGTGCGGCCGGCGGCACCCGCAGATGCAGCACGTGCCGGGTAGATAGAAGCCTCAGGGCGTCGGTGGTCTGGATCCTGATGATCTTCCTGGCCTTGTGCCTCCCGGTACAGGCGGCCGAGAAGAGTTCCGCCCAGACGCAAGAGGCGCTGCGTGCGACGCTCGATAACGGCCTGCGAGTGATCATCGTTCGGAACACGCTGGCCCCTGTGGCCGCCACCGTCGTCAACTATCTGGTGGGCTCGAAGGAGACGCCGCAAGGCTTCCCCGGCACCGCACACGCCCAGGAGCACATGATGTTCCGCGGCAGCCCGGACCTGTCCGCCAGCCAACTGGCGGACATCGTCGCGTCCATGGGTGGCACATTCAACGCCGACACGCAGCAGACCGTGACTCAGTACTTCTTCACGGTCCCGGTCGACGATCTCGATGTCGCCCTGCACGTCGAGCTCATCCGAATGCGCGGCGTCCTCGACAGCGAGAAACTCTGGGCCCAGGAGCGCGGCGCCATCGAGCAGGAGGTGGCTCAGGATCTATCCAGTCCCGAATATATCTTCTATACCAGGCTGCTGGCGGCGATGTTCCGGGGGACGCCCTATGCGGAGACGCCGCTCGGGACCGTCGCCTCGTTCGACCGGACGACCGCCGAGATGCTCCAGAAATTCCACCAGACCTGGTACGTCCCGAACAACGCCATTCTCGTCGTCGTTGGCGACGTGCAGCCGGCACAGGTGCTCGATCGCGTCAAGCAGTTGTTCGGTACGCTGGCCTCGAAGGAACTGCCGAGCCGGCCGGCCGTCGAGCTCGAGCCGGTGAAGCCCGAGACGTTCAATCTCAAGACGGACCAGCCCGTCGGAATCGTGGCGGTCTCCTTTCGGATGCCGGGCTACCAAAGCGAGGATTACGCCGCCAGCCAGGTGCTGTCGGATGTGCTGAGCAGCCAGCGGGGCGATCTCTATGCGCTTGTGCCGCAGGGCAAGGCCCTGTTTGCGGGGTTCAGCCTGAATACGCTGCCCGAGGTCGGCTTGGGATATGCGATCGCCGCGTTCCCGCCGGGCGCCGATGCGCAATCGCTTCTTCGGGAGGTGCAGAAGATCCTCGCGGATGGTCTGAAGAAGGGATTCCCGTCCGATCTCGTGGAGGCGGCCAAGCGTCAGGAGGTGACCCAGGCGGAGCTTCAGAAGAACTCCGTCTTTGGCTTGGCGCTGGCGTGGTCGCAGGCGGTGGCCGTGGAAGGGCGTCAATCGCCAACCGACGACATCAAGGCCATTCAGGCGGTCACTGTAAACGACGTGAACCGCGTTGCCCGGCGGTACCTGGACCCGAACGCGGCGATAGTTGCCATCCTCACGCCGCAAGCGTCTGGGCAACCTACCGCCTCGAAGCCGCCCGGTGGCATCGAGTCCTTTACTCCCAAGCACACCGAGTCCGTGGAGTTGCCGGACTGGGCCAAGAAAGCCCTGGAGCGGCTCGCTGTCCCCGCCTCGACCCTGAATCCTGTCGTCACGACGCTGCCCAACGCCCTCAAGCTCATCGTCCAGCCGGAGACGATCAGCGACACAGTGAGCGTCTACGGACACGTGAAGAACGAGCCTGACCTGGAAACGCCGCCGGGCAAAGAAGGCGTGGACCAGGTGCTGGAGCAGTTGTTCGGCTACGGCACGACGTCCCTCGACCGCCTGGCTTTTCAGCAGGCCCTCGATGAGATCGGGGCCAGCGAATCGGCCGGGACGGATTTCTCTCTCGATGTCCTTGCCACGCACTTTGACCGGGGCGTGCGGCTTCTCGCCGACAACCAGCTTCATCCCGCCTTACCGGAGGAGGCGTTCAAGATCGTTCAGGAGCAGGTCGGCGCCGCCGTGGCCGGTATGCTGCAAAGCCCCGGCTACCTGACGATGCGGGCTTTGGAAAAGGGACTCTATCCCAAGGACGATCCCTCCCTGCGCGAGGCCACGCCGACCACGGTCAACTCGCTCACCATGTCGGATGTGCAAGACTATTATCGCAAGGTCTTTCGCCCCGACCTGACGACGATTGTCGTCGTCGGCCGGATCACACCCGAGGCGGCGCGGGCCACAATCGAGAAGTACTTCGGCTCCTGGCAGGCGGCTGGAGCGAAGCCCGATGTGCTGCTGCCGTCGGTGCCCGCCAACCCGCCGGCCGTGACGGCCGTGCCCGATGCCAGCCGCGTGCAGGACAAAGTCACGCTCGCCCAGACCCTCGGCTTCACACGCTCCGATCCGAACTACTACGCGCTCCAGCTTGGCAACCACGTTCTGGGCGGCGGGTTTTATGCCACCCGCCTGTACCGGGACCTGCGCGAGGAAGCGGGCCTGGTCTACAACATCGAAGTGTCGCTCGACGTGAGCAAGACACGCGGGACGTATACCGTCGAATACGCGTGCGATCCTTCGAACGTCACCCGGGTGCGGGAGATCGTGCAGCGCAATTTATCCCAGATGCAGCGTGAGCCGGCCGGCGCCGGCGAATTGCAGAACGCCCGGGCTCTGCTGATCCGGGAGATTCCGCTGTCGGAGTCGAGCGTGGACGCTATCGCCGCGGGATTTCTCAAGCGGGTCGATCTCGACCTGCCACTGGATGAGCCGACGATTGCGGCGCGCCGGTACATGGAGCTTACGGCGTCACAGGTCCAGGCCGCATTTGCGAAATGGGTCCGGCCCGATGGTCTCGTCCTCGTCAGCCAGGGCCCGGCTCCGAAGTAACCGTCCGTGTCACCTGTTCTGTGGATTACCCATCGGGACCGGTTGGTACGATCCTGTGAGCCCGAGTAACAGCGAAGGACCTGGGCGTCGAACGGAATGTCCCTCGACGCTCAGGTCCTTCGTGTTGTTACACCACATCCTGCGTCTGCCGTGCACGTCCCGATCGTCAGAGCGTCAACATCGCCACGGTTTCCTGGTCCTTGACGAAGATCCGATTGCCCGCAATCACCGGGTGCGCATAGGTCGGCGTGTCGGCCGCCTTGATCTTGGCCACCTCTTCGTATTGCGTGGCGCTGGGCTTGTAGACGATCAGCTCGGCGTTGCTGGGCATGGCCATCAGGTACTGGCCGACGTCCACGGTGGGTCCGAAGCCGCTGCGGTCCCGCTGCGTGGTATCGAGCCACGCCGTCTTGCCGGTCTTCGCGTCGATGCAGAACAGACTGCCCCTGTCGGACAGGCCGAAGAGCAGCCCGTCCTTGAGCACCGGCGTGTTGAACTGCGTCGCCAGGTCCGGATTGTTCCAGAGCTCTTTGGCGGCAAATGTGTCGCCCTGTTTTTCGATCTTCACGGCCCTGGTGCCCCGGCCCTTGCCCATATAGATCACCGTTTGCCCGTCGATGATCGGCGTAGCGGCGTTGTATGCCATTCCCGTGGGCGCGAACGGCAGTTGCCACAAGAGCTTGCCGTCAGCCGCGCTCACGCCTACGAAGCTCTTTTCCGATAGCGTGACGATTGCCTTCGTGCCGTCGACGGTCATCAGGGCCGGCGAGCCGTAGTCGGGGCCTTCCGCCGTCCACTGCCACTTCTGATCCCCACTGGCCAGGTCGAATGCGACAATGGCGCCGTTGCCCGGCCCGCCGAGGTGCGCAATCGCCATTCCATCGACGATGATCGGCGATGAGGCCGCGAAGAACCTGGGCACCGCTTTCGGGAACGGGTCCTTGCGCCAAATGAGCTTGCCCGAGGCGGCGTCGAGGCAGGAGAGGACTCCGGCGACGCCCTCTGTGATGACTTTCCCGTCGGCCACGGCGGGCGAGCCTCTGGGCCCCGGGTGCTTCGCGGCCGGTCCGCTGACCGGCTGGGCCGCATACTTGTCCTGCCAGACTTGCTTCCCATCGGCGGCATTGAGGCAGGTGGTGACCTCCTCTTCGCCCTGTCGCGTGAAGACGTAGAGCTTGTCGCCCACCAGAGCGGGTGTCGCGTCGCCCGTCCCCACGGTCACCTTCCACTTCTGGGTCAGCTCCTTCGGCCACGTGGCAGGCGCGGTGAATCCGGTGACTTTATCGTCCCGGTTTGGGCCTCGCCACTGCGGCCAGTCCTGCGCCAGCACGCAGCCGGCGCCGAACAGAATGACACAGCCCACCATCACAATCCTCGATCGATTTGCCATTCCCATGATAACCTCCCTTTCAATATCTTCCCGGCCGCCCGCATCGAGCTGCCGCCTCCGGCTGCCTGCCATCGCTGCGGGCCTGCCTGTAATGTCCTGATCCGCCCGCAAATTATACGTCCGCCTCCGACCCGGCGAAAGCACAATCTTTCCTCGGGCCTTTTCGGTGTCTGTGCAGATTTTAGGGCAATGTCCTGGGTGGCACGGGCAAACTCGTTTTGCCCGTGGGGTCTCGCGGGAGCAGGCTTTGCTGAGATAACACCGTCAGACGAGTTTGGCGATGGCCTTCCTGGGATGCGGTGCAGCCATCGCCAAGGCCTTCGGCGTTGACGCTGCCACCCGGCACGGCCGTCACTTTCTTATCACGCACCCACTTTTCGTGCGCTGCATGCGGAGGTGGCGGGAGGGCTTACCTGTGATTCATTCGGTTGGAGGCCCTCAGGGGCCAAGTGCGGCTCAAAGGGCCACAGACCCGCTCAGTGCATGCGGTCAAACGCCACTTTGCTCTGATCGCCGTCGACGAAGTGGGCGTAATAGAGCTCGACTTCCAGTCCAAGGTGGGAAAGGAGGCGGTCGAATACGTTGGCGATCAGCTCCATGTCCTCGCGAGACCGGCGGGTCGGGTCCTGTGCGTGTCCCCCGAGAAGGCCCGAGATTCTCTCTGTCAATGACTTGTAGTACGCACAGTCCTCGTGGTTGATGAGCACGATTCGTTTGACCGAATCATAATTCCTGCGAAACAGCTCGAAGCGGTCCCTCATGAACTTGAACTCTTTGGGCAGCCTCTCAGGGTGAGCCAGGACGCCGGCGCCGCCTGCGATGACAAGAGGGATGAACTGCCCTTTGGCCAGTCCGAGGTCCTTTGCGATGAACTGCTCGAACGCCGTCTGGAACCGCGGGGCGCTGCAATAGACGACGATGGCTTGTGGCCTGGCCTGCGGCAGGGCCTCATACACGTTTTTCGTCTGTACCGGCTCCGGCATGGCAGCTCCTTTCCTCCCAAGAAACTAACCTCGACACGAGCGCGAGACTGACGCTCACGCGGACATGCCCGGTCCGATGACAAACAGGCTCACGTGATCGGACGGGCAAGGTCAGCCGGGGGCTTGTCGATCTTGTGCCCTGTCGGCTTTGTCTCTGCTGACTTTGTCTCTGCCGGCTTCTGACCGAGCATCTGCTCGAGATCGTCGATACTGATGCCCAGCTTGTTGAGGATCGCCTTGACGTCCACGCCCTGGGCCTTGAGGCCGGCGAGGAACTTGAAGACGGTGTTCGGCACGATGGTGCTGAACTGGTCGAGACCTCTGCCGCTGCCGCCGACGTCGATGATTCTCACCTCGTCGATCTGGCCGAGCGGCGCTGCGACGCTGGAGAAGACGGAGGCCGCGACCTTGCTCATGGCGTCACCGCCCTTGTCGAACAGGCCGGGCAGCCGGTCGAGGATCAGGATCATCCGGGCGTCGGTCGTCATCTTGGCCAGAGCTTCGGCGAGCTGCTTGGTGCCCTCGGCTTCCGCCTTGAGGACCATGCCCTTTCTGGCGGCTTCGCCTTCCGCCTCAGCCACCAGCGCCTGTTTGGTCTTGGCGGCCTGACCCTCGGCTTCGGCCAGCATGATCGCTTTGGTCTTGGAGGCCTGGCCCTCGCCTTCAAAGACCCTCGCCTGCTTCTCGCCGTCGGCCCTGCGGATCGCGGCTTCCCGGGCGGCCTCCGCGTTGGTCACGGCCACTTGCTTGGCGGCCTCTGCATCGATCACCTGTTTGGCGCGTTCGGCCTGCGCCGGCTTGACGACCGTCGCATCGAGCTCCTGCTCCTTGCGGGCGGCCTCCTTGGACTGCACCTCGATCTGCGCCTCTTTCTCGGCCGCATCGCGCTCCGCCTGCCGGACCTTCAGAGTCTTCTCCTGCTCGGCCATGGCGATGCCGAACGCCTGATCCGCTTTCGCCTTCTCGGTGTCGGCAATCGTTTTGAACTGGGCCTTCTTCACGTCGCGGTCCCGCTCCGCCTCCGCCACCTTGACGGAGTTGTTGGCGACTGTGATGTCCGCCTCGCGGTTGGCGTTGCTCACCTGTTTCTTCGTCTCCGCCTCGGCCTGGGCGGTCTTGATGTTCGCATCCCGGATGGCCTCCGCCACCGACTGCTTGCCCAGGGCGTCGATATACCCGTACTCGTCCGTCACTTCCTGGATGACCAGCGTGATGATCTGGATGCCGAGGCGCTTGAGCTCCTCCGTGGACTCCTCCACGACTTTCTTGTTGAACTCGTCCCGGTCTCTGAGGATCTCGTTGATATTCAGCTTGCCGATGATCGACCGCAGGTGGCCCTGGAGAATGTTCCGGACGATTCGCGCGAGCTCCTCGTCGCTCTTGCCGAGGAATGCAGCGGCCGCGTTGTGGAGAGCCTCCTGCGTGGTCTCGATCTTGAACGTGGCGACGCCCTTGGCGCTGATCTTGACATTGTCCTTGTTGGGGATGTCGTGCTCGTCGATCTCGACCTGCGTGACGGAGGTGGACATCGGCTGGAAATGCTCGATCACGGGCCAGACGAGCGAGCCGCCGCCGGCGACGACGCGGAAGCCGCGATGGGAGACCTTGCCCTCCGAATCGATGGACCTGTACTTCCGGCCGTAGAAGATGCCCACCTCGTTGGGCGGAATCTTCTTGTACCGGCTCGCCATCACCTTGATGACGATGATGAAGGCCAGCGCGACGAGTAGAATCATCCCTGGCAGTAAGACTTTGCCAGCCTGTGCGATCACACTTGCTTGCAGCATGAATTCGTTCATTTTTTGTCTCTCCTGTCAGGATTGTCCGCTACTGCCTTCGGCCTTGTCGACCGTGAGCACCGAGCCTGTCAAGGCGACGATCCGCACGGCGCACCCTTTGCACAATGCGCCGGCGTCCGCCGCGCGGGCGGCGAAGGTGTGGTACTCGCCGCCGAAGGATACGCCGATCTCTCCCATCTTGTCCTTATCGATCGGAACGGTCACGGTACCGGTGCATCCGAGCAGGTTGTCCGTGGGGATGACGGACGACGACTGCTGCTCGACGAAGAGCATCATGATGCCGTACATGAGGGCCGCCAGCACCATTCCCGCCACGATGCCGATGAGCGAGGCAATGGGGTAGCTCATGCCGTAATGCCGGGCGATGGCCCCCACGGCCCCGAATCCCATGATAAACGTGAAAATCACCCGGATCGAGAAGATGCCGATGATGCCGTGGACGTCGTAGCCGCCGTCGTGGCTGATATCGTGGTCGAAGTCGTGGTCAATGCCGCCATCGCCGTCGTGGCCGAACAGGAACCCGCCGGCGACGATCAGAAAAGCCGCTATCGCAATCGATACGAATATGATCATAGGTACCTCCTTTTATTGGATAGACGCCTGTGTCATCCAAAAATTTTGTTCAATCGAGGCCACCAATGCACGTTTTCCGATCGTTCGAGTCCGCGCTCAGGGCACACAATATCCGCACGCACTTCGCGTCAATCGCGTGCCTGTGCCTATGCCACGGCCTTTTCATCTCTCCTCCTCAGTGCTGTGAAACCGCACACTATCGGCACAAGTATATCGGCCTGTCGGAAACTTGTCTATGCTGTAGCCGACGAATTTCCCGGACCTTGAGCCCCCGTCGCCGGATCGTACGAATGCCACATCTTCTTTCCCAGCAAGGGTTTGCGTTTATCGCTGTGTGGGTGCCGGCGGGACCGCAAGAACGGTCATGCACCCAGGACCCGCCCGGCCGTTTTCATTTTACTTTGGCGCCGATGCAGAACAGGTGCTGGAAGCCGCGGAGGAAGACTTGGCCGTCGCTGATTGCCGGTGAAGCGTAGCACGACTCGCCTAGTTCGTATTTCGCGACTCGCTCGAATGTCGGGCCGGGCCTGACCACGTTGATCTGGCCGTCGTCGTTGATGAAGAAGACCAGGCTGCCCACCAGAACCGGCGAGGCGTGATGCCGGCCGAGCTTCTCTTGCCAGAGCACCTTTCCGGTGGCGGCTTCGTAGCAGAATGCCGTTCCGCCGTTGTTGATGCTGAGCAGGAAATCGCCCGCGACGAGCAGGGAAGGGACGTACGGCGCCCCCTTGTTGTCGCTCCAGGCGATATGTGTTGCCGTGACGTCGCCGCTGCCGTCCGGCCGAATCGCGAGCAGAATCTGCTTGGGCCAACTGCTGCTGACGAACACGAGTCCCGCCTTCTCGCTGTACGTCGGCGTCGCGACGAACTCCTGCGAGGGGCCGTCCACCGTCCAGAGTTGCTTGCCCGTCTCGGGGTCGAAACTCGCCACGCAGCGGTCGCCGCACTGAATCAGTTGAGTTCGGCCGGCGATCTCCCGGATCAGCGGGGCGCTGTAGCTGATCCCCTGATGCGTTCGGCTGACGCGTCAGAGCGTCTTTCCGTCATCGCGGCTCAAGGCCACCAGAAACGAATCGCCCTTGCTGTCGCCGTCAATGATGACCTTGTCCTTGAACAGGACCGGCTCATTGCTGAATCCCCACTCGCCGGTGTGCGTCCCGGGGCGGACCAGCCAGAGCTGCTTGCCGCTCGCCAGGTCATGGGCGGCCGCGACGATGTCGTCCCCGACGCGAAAGACGACGTACACCCGCTCGCCGTCGGTGGCCGGAGTGCCCGAGGCGTAGCTGTTCTCTTTATTGATGTTCTCCAGCGGACCCTGCACGACGGTCTGCTGCCAGAGGATCTTCCCGCTCGTGCGGTCGAGGCACAGGAGCACGCGCTCCTTCGTGGCAGGCAGGGCGGTCACCGTGCACACGCGATCGCCCCAGACGATCGCCGAGGCGTGTCCCTTGCCAGGGATTTCGGTCTTCCACAGCGCTCCGCGCACGTCCCAGTTCGTGGGGACATTCTGCTCGATACAGGTGCCGTCGCCTCGTGGCCCGCGCCAGCCGGGCCAGGATTCAGCCCCGGCGATAGTTGCGAAAACCGTGAGGATACCGGCGAACGAAACAGCAAGAGCAGCGAATCTTGTCATGGTATTCCAAATCTCCATTACTGTGACTTCTTCTTGGATGGCAGACAGCATCAGAGCGAGGACAGCGTATCCACGTGCATGATCCTGCATGACCCACCTTCATCGAACCCCCAAGTTTACTGCGCCGGCCCCGCGAGTTCAAGCCTCGCGTCAAACGCGGTGGACGGCTTGGCAGGGGCGCGGGTATACTCGGCGGGACGATTCGTGTGCTGAACAGGGTGCAGGGTAGGAGTATCGCGATGCTTGCTGCTGTTTTGAAGGATTTCGATCAGCTTGTTTTGGAGCCGGTGCCGCAGCCGCAGGCGCAGATGAATGAGGCGGTGGTGCGGGTCAAGTCGTGCGGCTTCTGCGCGACGGACTTCAAGGCGATCAAAGGGATTCGCAGGAACGTCACATTCCCGTTCATCGCCGGCCACGAGGCGGCGGGCGTCGTCGCATCGGTGGGCCCGGGCGTGACGAGCGTTAAGCCCGGTGACGAAGTCATCGTGCAGCCCTCGGGCTATTGCGGCTTCTGCCATCACTGCCGCTCGGGCAATACGCACTATTGCGAGTCGGCGTTCACCACCGGCGGGGACGGGCCCGCGGATGTCCGGCCGGGCGCGTTCGCCGAGTACATGAAAACCGACGCCAAATGTCTCTTTCGCAAGCCCCCGCGCGTCTCCTTCGATGCCGCCGCCCTGACCGAGCCGCTCTCCGGCGCCTGGAAAGGGGTTGTCCAGTACAGCGAGATGAGGGTAGGCGACGACGTCGTCGTGATCGGCGTCGGCGGCATCGGCCTGCTGTGCCTGATGGTCGCCAAGGCGGCGGGGGCCGGCCACCTGGTCGCCGTGGACCCCAGTGCGTACGCGCGGGACCACGCCCTGCGCCTGGGTGCGACGGGGGCCATCGATCCATCCGACGGCCGAACGAAGGAGCGGGTCTACGAGATCATGCCCGACGGCCCCGACCTGATCGTCGAGGCGGCCGGACCCATCGAGGCCGTCAAGCTCATGGTCGAGCTGCGCCGACGCGGCACACGCTGGAACGTCTTCGGCATCACCACCCACGAGACGTTCGAGCTCGACGGCGGGCTCACCCATTTCCTCGAAGGCCGCATGGACGCCAGCTTCGGCACGACCCCCCTGGCGATGCAGCAGGCCATCCACCTGATGGACCGCCGCCTCGTGGACCCCGAGGCCATTATCACCCACCGTTTCCCGCTCTCCGAGATTCACAAGGCCGTCGAGGCCATGGCCCAGCCCAACCGCAACAAAGTGATCGTCAACCCGTGACGCAGAGGGATGCAAAAGAATCCTCGGCCCGTTTACGCCCTGTTGATGGAGAGTCACCGATTACCAATGCGATAGTCCTGTTAGAAGACCTTGCTTAATGCCACACTCCGGTTATTATCTATTGGTCAATGAGTACGAAGGATTCTCCTATGAATGTCTTCCTGATTTATGTTCGCGATGAGAACTTCTGCCGATTACTTCCGGAGGAGTTGAATCCATCACGGTCGGACGATGGGCGGATCAAGGTGATGGCGTTTCCCCCCCTGGGGATTCAGACTCTCGCTCCGGTCCTGCGTCAGCGTGGGCACCGGGTGCGGATGTTTGACACGTGTCACCCGCAGATGAAGGCGGAGCACGTCGCCCAGGCGGTGGCGGTAGAACGCCCCGACGTCATTGCACTCTCCTTCCTCTCGACGACCACCTACCCGGCGGCCAAAATGGTGGCCAGGCGACTCAAGGTGGAAGCCCCGAAGACTCCGATCATCGTGGGGGGAGCGTTTGCCACCGGGAATTCGGACCGCATTCTAATGGACTGCCCTGACATCGACTGCGTGGGTGTTGGCGAGGGCGAAGAGCTTCTGCCGGACTACTTGAGCTACCTCGGCGATCCCGGCTCGGTGGCCGGTCTGGTCTGGCGTCACACGGGCCAGATCATTCGGAATGCCCCACGTCCGTTGATCCAGGACCTGGATCAGTATCCTTACCCCGACCGGACCAGTCTGCCGATCGATTACATCGAGTCGATGCCCTTGGACGTCCCCGCCGTCCTCTCCCTGGACAAGTTCTGCACCATGCAGACATCGAGAGGCTGCCCCTATGGCTGTATCTACTGTGATATCCCATCTCTTTCGCAGGGCAAGTGGCGATGCAGGTCCGCGGAGCATGTCCTGGGAGAAATGCAGCAACTGAACGACGTGGGCTATCGCTCGATTTACCTTACCGACGACCACTTTTTACTGAAGCGTGAGCGCATCAGTGCCATCTGCAACGGCATCATTGAGCGTGGACTGGAGTTTCGCTGGGGCTGCGAAGGGCGGGTGGATGCGGCGGCGATCGATCAACTGCCGATCATGCGCCAGGCCCATTGCACCTTCCTGGCTTTTGGTGTGGAGGCGGGCACACAAAAAGTGCTGGACCGGCTGAAGAAGAACCAGACCCTGGAGCAGGTGAAGAACGCGGTCAGGAAGGCGAAGCAGCAGGGCATCGACATGGTTCACGGGTTCTTTGTCATCGGCTCTCCCGGCGAGACCGCGACGGACATTCTGGAAAGCTTCCGCTTTGCCGCCCGGCTGGAACTGGACACCTTTGGTTTCAATCGCCTGTGCGTCTACCGGGGCACCCCTTTATGGCATGAGTACGTCGCCCGCGGCATCATCGACGACGAGCGGGATTGGCACAAATGGTTCAAGTGCTCGGATATCGACGCGACGGCCCTGCCGAGTGCGGAGGTGAACCGTTTGCGCATGAAAGGCTATGCACGGCTTTTCGCTCGCCGCGTTTTCGGGCGTCCGATCCGGACCTACAAGCTCCTGCGCACGTTCGGCCGACACATGAAGATATCCGATATGATCAAATTGCTTTCCAGTCCTTTTCGGCGGCGGACGTTGACCCGGCAGCCCGAGCTCCCGGCCAGGATGATTGATTTGGATTCGAAGACCCCGTCAGGGACCCCGCCTCAGAGCGCGTAGGCCAAGGCGCATTCACAGGCTACTTCCTTGCTCCATGCTCTCGTAGCAGCCGGACGAGGTCTGTATCATGTCGGCGCGTGGCGCATAGCAGCGGCGTCTGACCCCATGAGGTTTCTGCGTTCACATTGGCGCCGCTGGCGATGAGAGTCTCTGCATCATCTATGTGGCCCTCCCTCGCAGCGTAATGCAGGGGTATCCACCTCGAAAATGTCCTGGAATTCACGTCAGGGGCATCGGGGGCATCGGGGTCAGGTCTTGGGAGGGGCATCGGGGTCGGAGGGGCATCGGGGTCAGGTCTTGAATTAGGAATTATTTGCTTGACGAGTCCCGGCGAGGCGCTGTAGGGTGGGGTTCATGGCGCGGCCGTTACGCATAGACCAGGCAGACACATTCTACCACGTGCTCAATCGCGGGAATGAGCGGCGGGCGATCTTTCGCGATGAGTACGACGACGAGAGCTTTCTGGGGCGGCTGGGACGGTGTTCAGAGCGGTTCGGGCTCGACATCTACGCCTATGTCCTCATGGCCAATCATTACCACCTGCTGGTCAAGACCCGCGAGGCGAACCTCTCGGCGGCGATGCAGTGGCTGCAAGTGGCCTACGGCTCGTGGCATAACCGCCGTCACCGACGCAGCGGACATCTCTTCCAAGGGCGATTCAAGAGTTTTCTCATCCAAGAGACGGAGTACCTGCATCGGCTGCTGCTGTACATCCACCGCAATCCGCTGCGGTCCGGGGTCGTGGACCGATTGGAGGATTACCGCTGGAGCAGCTATCGGGCGTTGGCGCACGGCCGGGGCGGGCCTGCGTGGTTCGATCCACGGCTGGTGTACGGGCAGTGCGATCTGGATGCCAGGGGCGTTGGACAGGCGGTGCGGCGATATGATGAACGAGCGGACGATCTGTTTTCGAGCCTGTACTACGGACTGGTGCTGGGCAGCCCGGCGGTGGTCGAGGCGCTGCGGCGGCGTATGCAAGGCGTGCCGCAGCGGGATCAGCCGCAGTTGCGGGCACTGCAATCACATGGGACGGTCCAGGAGCGACTGGCGGACTACCGGCGCAGGCTGGGCATCGATGCACGGGAGTATGCCTCGTTGCTGCGGCCGACCCGGCACCGGGAACGGCCCATGCGGGACGTGCTGATGTACTTGCTGTGGCGAGAGGGGCGATTTCGTCTGGGTGAGATCGGAGTGGCGTTCGCGGTGAGGTATTCGGCGGTGTCGCAGAGCTGCCGCCGAACCGAACACCGCCTGCAAAGCGACCGCAAGCTGCACAGGAAACTGAGGACCTGCCTGCAATAATTGCAAATTGCGGACCTGACCCCCTCTTCTCCCCCTGGCCTACGCGTGTACAGACCCTGGTCCTTACCCTCAGCCACTGCCCCAGCAGTAGGATCTTGACCATTGGCAACCGAGACCGGTGCCGGAATTATTGGAAAGGAGCAATCAAATGACACGAAGAACTGACGAGATTGTCGGGTTCATCATCGTTGCGAGCGCGATGTTCCTTGCCGCGCCAACACTTGCGCAGACATCAGGCGCTACCGAACTCAAGCAGTTCCTGCCTCGAAATGTGGACCTGCTGAGAGAGTTCTCTGAGAAGAGTTCTGCGACAGACAAATCCAACGTATCCGACGTGCAGAATAAACGGATCAGATGGGTCAAGAACGAAGCCATCAAATGGATACTGATGACCATCAATAAGGATTTCCTTCCACCCGATGTGAACAGTCTGAATGTGGGCATGGTATTGACCCAAAACGCCTTTGGTCCCAATGACGTAGCATGCGTCCAGTGGGAGAAGAACGGGTACGTCTTGCAGGTGGCGCAGACGACGACGATCATGCTCATCCGAATGCGCCCCATCTCTCCTGCCTCACAGCCTCCAACCAGTACTGAGACGAAAAGGTCGCTTGCAGCGAATACCGCTGCAAGGCTCTTCAATAAAGAGACGAGGATCAGGGACGCGGAGGGTGGCACCGGGAAGCTAACACAAAGGACGATTATGCCGGAACTGCTCAAGAGGTGCTTTGAGGACGCGAATGTCCAGCAGTACGACAACGGCCTTCATGGAAAGTGTCATAGAGATCCTGCCAAACCTGAGTTCGAGTATTGGTGGAGATGGATCAGTTGGTGGACGGATGGCAGCTCCATTGCGTTCTATACGCTGAAGACTTGGGGCGGTTCTTGGATGGCGTCCTTCTACTCTGGCCTTGACGCCACGTGGTTCGAGGGACAACCGTCAGGCGGCAAGCGATAGGATCGGGATCTGCCTACGCGGACACAAGGGCTTCAAAGACTCGCCCTTGCGTCGGATTTCAGTGGAGCCATTCCACCGATATTGCGGTCGTCTCGGATGATGCCCCAGTGTGCCGGGGTGTAGGTCTTCAGAAGAATGCCTCATGGTGAAATTGCTGTATATCCTGAGCGTTTGTGCGATGCTGGCGGCTGGCGGTGTGTTTGGGATTTTACTGAGCGGGTGGACGCGGCACGATGCGCGGCTTGAGGAGTTTCTCAATAGGCCCAGTGCTGTCGAACGGTTCGGAGCACAGGGTAGCGAGTCTGGAGAACAGTCGGTCGAGGAGCCGCCGCTGGTTGTGCAGGCGAAGGCACTTGCTTTGCTCCTGAATCCGCCGAAGAGTGCGGAACGACCGTCGGCGGCAGCGGGTGTGGCGGCGAAACCATCGCCGGGTGCGCCGGCGGTTCGGCCTGCGGCCCCTTCGGTGCGGTTCAAGCTGTGCGGGACCAGCTACTATCCGAACGAGCCACAGAGGTCTATGGCGCTGATCTCTGACGTTGGGGCCGCTGAGGGCAGCGAGCGCTGGGTGAAGGAAGGGGCCCAGGTGGGCCATTTCGTGATTCACGAGATCCGCCGGGGCGTGATCGTCTATCGCGACGGCGAGCAGTTGCGAGAGATGGCCGTCGAGCATGGGGCCAGTATGCCGAGCATCGTTCGAGATACCCGGTCCGGCTCCCGCAAGGTCAGTACGGCTGTGGATGACGCGGAGATTGCCGTGCCGGCTCTAGCCATAGTGGTACGCGCTTGTCACATCGTGCGATTTGTGATTAACTATCGGCTATGGCAAGTGATCTGTTCGATCTGTCGGGTAAGAGGGCCCTGGTGACGGGGGCGGGGCGGGGGATCGGGCTGGCGCTGGCTCGGGGACTCGCTGAGCATGGGGCGGACGTGGCGCTGGTGGCGCGGACGGAGGGTCAACTCAGGGCGGCGAAGGAGGTGATCGAAACGGAGACCGGCCGCAACGTGTGGACGTTCTCGTTCGATCTTGCGAAGACCGATGGCATCGGAGGATTGTTTGAACAGGTGGTTCAGGCCGCGGGGGGCGTCGACATCCTGGTCAATTGCGCGGGGACGACGGTCCGCGAGCCGACGGAGGACGCCTCGCTCGAGAGTTTCGACCACGTCATGGAAGTGAATCTGACGGCCGTGCTGCTGCTGTCGCAGAGCTTCTGCGGGCACTGCAAGGAGGCGGGCAAAGCCGGTCGGATCATCAATATCGGCTCGCTCGCCTGTCACGCCGCCCGCCCGACCATCGCCGCGTACGCCTGCAGCAAGATGGCGGTCCTGGGCCTGACCAGGACGATGGCGGTGGAGTGGGCCAGGTACGGCATCAACGTCAACGCCATCGGGCCCGGATACATCGCGACGGATCTGACCGCGCCACTGCAGGCCGATGCCGAATTCAGCCGGTGGGTGCTGTCCAAGACCCCGCTGGGCCGATGGGGCCGGCCCGAGGATTTGGTCGGAACCGCCGTGCTGCTCGCATCCAGGGCCGGCGAGTTCATCACGGGACAGATTTTCTACGTGGACGGCGGCTGGACCGCGCTGGTGTAAATGAGTGTGCGAGAGGTAGCACGGGCATCCTGCCCGTGTGTGTCACGGGCGTCTCGCCCGTGGGACAGATGTCCGTCAGGGCCAAAGCTTGCCCTCGCGAAGGCGGGGGATGGCCCTGTGACTCATGGGCAAGATGCCCATGCTACGACGGATGGACTTCTCACCCATTCGCTGAGTGGATTTTGTGCAAAGGGGTCGCAAAGGAGTCTCTATGGAGTCACATGTGTCCAACCCGATCCGGGGGAGAAGGTGTGCACGGCACACCCTACGAGTTGTCGGCGTTGTAGTCTTCCTGGTTTCGCTCTGCGGGCAGGCGAGTGCCGACTCGGGGGCCGGGGGCGAGCTGAAGGTGGATGTCCGCACGCGAGTTGCGCCTGCGGAGACTCCTGAGCGGGCTCATATCGCTTGCGAGACGCAGCAGTGGGACCCGCGTCAGACGGCGATCATCATCTGCGACATGTGGAACCAGCACTGGTGCAAGGGGGCCACGAGCCGCGTGTCCGAGCTGGCGCCGGCGATGAATCGCGTCGTCGGCCTCGCGCGGGACAAGGGTGTCCTCATCATTCATTCGCCCAGTGGGACAGTCGAGCACTACAAGGATCATCCGGCCCGCCAGCGGGCCCAAGGGGCGCCGAAGGCGGCCAATCTGCCGGCCGGAATCGAGTCTTGGTGCTCGTGGAAGGACGAGGCGGAGAAGAAGGTCTACCCAATTGACCAGTCCGACGGCGGCTGCGACTGCCAGCCACGGTGCAAGGAGGGCTCGCCGTGGACGGGGCAGATCGACGCGATCGAGATCAAGGACCAGGACGCGATCAGCGACTCGGGCGTGGAGGTCTGGAGCCTCCTGGAGCAACGGGGAATCAAGAACGTGATCCTGATGGGCGTGCACACGAACATGTGCGTGCTCGGGCGGCCCTTCGGCCTTCGCAACCTCTCCAAGGCGGGCAAGAACGTCGTGCTGATGCGCGACATGACCGACACGATGTACAATTCGCGTCAGCCGCCGCACGTCAACCACTTCACCGGGACCGACCTGATCGTCGAGCACATCGAGAGGTGCATCTGCCCGACGATTGCCTCGACGGTCTTCACGGGCCAGCCGCCGTTCCGATTCAAGGAGGACAAGCGGCCATACGTCGTTTTCATCTCTGCCGAGAACGAGTACAGCGCGGCCGAGACCCTGCCTGTCTTCGCCGGCGAGCTTGAGCTCAAGCTCGGCCTGCGCTGCGAGATCCTCCAAGCAAGCACCGCAAAGAGCGGCGAGGGAATCCACTACATCAGCGGCATGGAAGTTTTGACCGGCGCGGACCTCAGCATTGTCTATGCCCGCCGAAGGGCGTTCCAGCCCGACCAGATGAAATACCTCCGCGACTTCCTCGGCCGGGGCAAGCCGCTGATCGGCCTCCGCACGGCCAGCCACGCATTCGACTCCCGGGGCAGCGCACCGAAAGGACACGATGAATGGGTCAAGTTCGATCCCGAGGTCCTCGGCGGCAATTATCACGGGCATTACGATGCCGGCCCCGTGGCGACGATCACTCGTGCTCCAGGCGCGGAGAATCACGCTATTCTTCGCAGCGTGGAGCTGCCCCTGCGGACCAATGGCTCGCTGTATCAGGCAAGCCCGCTGGCCGCCGGCACGACCTTGCTGCTCGTCGGCGAGATTGCAGGCGAGAAGCCCGAGCCGGTCGCGTGGACGCATCGCTACAAGGACTCGCGGGTCTTCTACACCTCGCTCGGCCACCCCGACGACTTCGCGAACCCGCAATTCCGAAAGCTGCTCACCAACGCCATCTTCTGGGCGATGGAAAAGGATTGAATCGGCCGGGGAGATCGGACCTATAGGACTTATGGGACTCATAGGACCTGTACTCGTTGCCATGCGGCATAAGTCCTGTTCGTCCGATTCGTCCTATTCGTCCTATGCTGCCGTTTTACGTGAAATTTACTTCGCGCATTGTCAACCCTGAGGCTACGATACACGTCTGAAGCGGTAGTTGGAGTCGTAGCGTTTGATGGGAGTAACCGACGAGAGCTTAGTAGCCGCCCACCTTCGTGGGGATCAGGCGGCGTTTCGCGAGCTTGTCCAGCGATACGGGGACGGCGTGTTGGGGTATTTGTTCCACATGACGGGAAATCGTGACCAGGCCGAGGACCTCTTCCAGGAGACCTTCACACGGATCCACGAGAAGGCCCACACCTTTCGCGGCGGGAACTTCAAGAGCTGGCTGTTCACGATTGCCACGCGAGTCGCCATCGACAGCGGCCGGCGCCGCAAACTACGGACGTGCGTCTCGCTCGACCAGGAGACCGACTGCGAGGACGACAACTCGGCGCCATTGAACGGCGTGGTCTGCGAGGGCGCTGTCGATCCGGCCGGCGAGATAGTCCGGCAGGAGCAGCGGCAGCAGATCCGCCAAGCCATCGAATCGCTCCCCATCCGGCAGCGGGCGACCCTCATCATGGCGTACTACCAGCAGCTCAGCTATCGCGAGGTGGCCGAGATTATGGGCTGTTCCGTCGGCGCGGTGAAGACCCACATGTCGCGGGCGCTCGGCACGTTGGCCCGCCGGCTCCCCGATTCCATCGGCGTGATAAAATGAACGGACATCTGACAGAACAACAACTTATCGACTACGCGTTCAGGCTCGCCTCGGACGCCGGAATGCGGGAGGCCGCTGCGCACCTCGAAGAGTGTGAGGCCTGCCGTGGCCGGCTGGATGGGCTCAAACGCAAATTCGCCGCGCTGGACCTGCTCCGCGATGAGGTCAAGGCATCCGAGGCTTTGGTGGCGAAGGCCGTCGAATATGTGGCGGCCGCGCCTCGCGCGAGATTGCTGCCTCTGCGGCTGCCCTGGCTCGGGGCAGTTGCCGCCGCCGTGATCGTGGGCATCGCGCTGCTGATGCAGCCAGGTCAAGGGCCTCGCCGCCCGGCGGAGTCGGAAGCTCCGTCTCCATTGCCTTCTCGGCGTGCGGGAGTACAGGAGGATCGGCCTGCGCCGTCTCCGGGGAAGACACCTGCAGACAGGGTAGCCGGAGAGCCGTACCAGTTCATCGCCGGGCAGTCCTTGGAACTCGACAAGAAAACCAATGGTCTCACCCCCGGCTTGCCACTGGCCCCGGGATCAGCCGCGGCGCCTGCGGCCGTGGCCGGATCGATGGCGAAGGCCGAATCTATTGATGAGAAGCCGCCGTTTGCACCGGCCAGCGCGATCGAGCTGGTGGTCCTGCCTCGCCGCGAGAATGTGCAACTGACGATCTACAACGCCGCCGACCTGACCCTGGTACGCGAGCGACGCAACCTGACGTTGAAGCAGGGTTGGAACTGGCTGCAATTCATGTGGGTCAATACGCTGATCGACCCGACCTCGCTCAGTCTTGAGCCTCTGGAGCACAAAGGCGAGGTGAAAGTCCAGCAGTTGGTCTTCCCGCCGAGACTGAAAGAGCTCGGCCGTTGGCTGATCCATTCCGAGACAAGCGGCCAGGTGCCGTTCGAGCTGACGTACTTCACCAGCGGGCTCAACTGGCGAGCCTTCTACATGGGCACTCTCGCGCAGGACGAAAAGACGATGCGCCTGGAGGGCTGCGTTCGCGTCGGCAACAACAGCGGGGAGGATTACGAGAACGCCCAGACCCGCCTGATCGTTGGCCGGGTCCACCTGCTCGACCAGATCGCCGAACTGGCAAAACGTCAGTATCCTTACGGCGTCCCGACGCCTCCTCGTTCGGGTGGAATGATGGGCGGGATGGGAGGGTACGGAGCATTCCACGGCGATAAGGATTTGTACTGGGGCCGCACGAATGGTCAGGTCGCCGGACTATTGATGGAGTCTCTGGATCGCAAGGAAATCCAGAAGGAGGGGCTCAGCGAGTATTTCCTCTACACGATCGAGGGGACGGAGACGATCCCGAATGAGTGGGGCAAGCGGCTGCTCTCGTTCGAGACAGCCGACATCCCCGTGAAGAACCTGTACAAGTATGATGAAGAGCGGTGGGAGGGCCAGACGATCCGATTCCTGTCGTTCGCCAACGACGAGGAGCACAAGCTCGGCAGTACGCCGCTGCCGGACGGGACGTTCCGCATCTACAGCCGGACCGACGAGCAGGAGCATCTGTCGTATGTCGGCGGCGCGGACGTGAAGTACATCCCCGTCGGCGAGGAGATCGAGCTCGGCCTTGGTCCCGCACGGCTGGTTGAGGTCAAGCCCACGCTGATGGACTATAAGACGGCCAACCACGTCTTCGATCCCAACGGCAACGTCGCAGGCTGGGACGAAGTGCGGACGTGGTGCA
>Ga0315277_10002739_pt1 | contig 24290 bp, 17 predicted proteins | sample YL17G05_15_MG_FD_203695 | JGI IMG/M metagenome (GOLD analysis project Ga0315277, IMG submission 203695) | Sediment microbial communities from Yellowstone Lake, YNP, Wyoming, USA - YL17G05_15 | ecosystem: Environmental > Aquatic > Freshwater > Lake > Sediment | place: USA: Wyoming | collected... | reverse complement strand
CAAGCAGAAAAAGGTTTAAAGGTTGAAAAGTTGAAAGGTTGAAAGGTGGGAAAACCCCGGAAACCTCAGAAACCCTAGAAACCTAAGAAACCGAGAAACCTTGATTTCCACGGCTTGAATATTCCTCTCGTGCCATTCAGCGTCAACAATGCCTCTACTTGATCGCCCTGGCGTCTGGGCAAAAAAATATTTGCCCTTGAAACATCAAAAGCGGATTTGACGGGAGAGGTGTATGCAAATGCGGGAAACGAGAAACGGTAAACGAGGAACCCTGCTTCGCTCTTGCGAGCTACGCAGCACCTTTCCGGGGGGGCAGACCTTTAGTTGAAAGTTGACGGCGAGAATACATTGTTTCTAGTTTCCTTATGGTGAGCTTGCCAAACCAAGTTGAGATTTGCGTCTTGAATGTGCGAGCGCCTTCAGGCGCGATAGCCGGACTTCCCTTATGTAAAATGTAAAGCCCTGACCCCAATTTCCCCTCGGCAATACATCGCAACCGCCCAAAAGCATCTCTCCATCTTCCCGGACTCGCTTTATAAACCCTCCCTTGACGCAATGGCTGATTTTGTAGTAGAAAGAAACTACTAAATCTATCAGGAGGAAAACGATGAGAATGAAAATTTTCCAGGGGATGGTTTGCTTTCTTTGCATTTTTCTTTCTCTTCCCGGCATGGCAATTGAAAGAATTGATTGGTTTATGAAACTCAATCCCACCCTGGTTCTCAGGTCGGAGCAGGGAAAAGCAACCAGATTCCAAATGAATCTAGAGTCTATGACTAAAGCATCCGGCAAGAATCCGGATTGGGTGAAGTATATTGCAACTTTGCGCAACGAATCTGCTGGAGTTACAGTTAAGGTTGAGGAAATCCCGGATTGGAGCGCGCTGGTGCTCTGGCTGGAACTGAGCAAGGAATTGGAGCCGGCTGAGATGGGAAGCGCGGAACTGATCCCGGTCGGGGTTGAGCTGGATTTGCCGAAAGATTTTCCGCGCGTGCTCGCGTTTGCCAATGACGCGTTTGCGCCGCCGAAAGAAACTTTGGTTCCGAGCCAGGGACCCGTGATGTTCTATAATGACCGGTTTGAAACGGTTCTGATCTCTCCGCTGGATCATTTTCTGGTGAGTATGATTGCGCCGGCCGGGGATCGGTTTCAGGTCGGCTTGGAGGGAGATTTGAAATTGATCCCGGCCGGGTTTCAGCATCCGATAATTTTTTATTTTGGGAAAGGGATCCGGAACAGTTTTATCGGCTGGGGGGATTTGCTTCTGAATTGGTATAACCAGAAGCGGGATGATCCATACGCGGATGTGGGCTTGGCTTATCTGGGATACTGGACGGATAATGGCGCGTATTATTATTACAAGACCGAGCCGGGGATGAATTACGAGGACACCTTGCTCGCGGTCAAGGCGGATGCGGACCGGCTCGGAGTTCCGTTCGGATATTTTCAGGTGGATTCCTGGTGGTATTTTAAGAGCGAAGGGAAGCGGATCGGGATCGGCTTTTTTGACTGGGTAAAGAATTTGATGGGCGGGGGCGTGATTCGGTGGGAGGCCCGGCCGGATCTTTTCCCGAGCGGCCTGGGAGGGTTTCAGAAAAAGCTGGACTTGCCTTTGATCGCGCATAACCGCTGGTATGACCGGAATAATGACTACCGCCAGGACTATCAATTTGTGGACGGGGTGGGGGATCGGAACCCGGCGTTCCCGATTGAGGACCGGTTCTGGGAGATGATTCTGGAGAATGCGAAAAGCTGGGGGGTGCAGGTTTACGAGCAGGACTGGCTGGTCACGCAATGGAATTTCATTCCCTATCTGCGGGAGAGCATAGACGCGGGAGAAAAATGGCTGAACGCAATCAGCCGATCCGCTGAAAAGCGCGGAATGACCATTCAATATTGTATGGCCAATCCCGGGATCTTTATGCAGGCGGTAAAGTATCCGAACATCACCCAGGTTCGGCCTTCCGGCGATTACCTGGCCGGCGCCCCCAAACAGCTTTATTGGATTCCGTTTACCAAGACTTCTATGCTGGCCTGGGCCGTCGGTCTCTATCCCTGGAAAGATGTTTTCCTTTCTTCCCAGGGACAGCGCGCCTTGCGGGACGAGAGCCGGCCGGAGGAGGAGACCTTGATCAGCGTTTTGAGCGCGGCAATGGTGGGACCGGGCGACCGGATCGGATTCATCAATAAGGATCTCCTGATGCGGACCTGCCGGCTGGACGGTTTACTGCTCAAGCCGGATCTCCCGGCAATGCCGATTGACAAAATGTTTGTGGAGAATAGCGCGCTTTATACGATCATCACGGAGACCGCGACCGGGTTGGGAACTTATTATTATGTGGCCGGCTTCAATATCTTTCCGCAAAAATTCCGCGAGCGCGAGTTGAGCTTCCAGGACTTGGGCATCCAGGCGGGAAACTATTTGGTGTATGACTGGAACTCCGGAATTTTGCAGCCGGAGAAGAACAAGATTGTTTATCCGAAAAAGCTGGATATGTATCGGTCGGCGTATTATGTGCTGGTTCCGGATTCCGGCAAGACCCCGGCGCTGATCGGCGAGAGACAAAAATTCGTGATGGTGAGCAAGGCCAGATTCCCGGAACTTGCGGTCAAAGATTCCACACTCAGGCTCAGCATTGCCGGGGTGTTGAAGGAAGAGCTGGAACTTTTGTTCAAGGCTGAGAAGAAGCCGGTGGCGAATGTGATCTCAGGCGCGAATTTGGTGGATGCAAATTTTGATGCCGGCAAAGGAATTTTCAGTCTCAAACTCAATTTGACTTCAGAAAAGGCGGCCCTGGAAATCAGATATTAAATAAAATCAACGCCGCAAAGTCGCCATTCGGCCCAGAGCTCCCTTCGGGTCTGAGCCTCAGGGTCAAAGACATGGCCGAGGGGCAAAGAGCGCAAAGAATAAATTGGGCTAAACCGCGAAACTTAGAAACCAAGAAACTGAGAAACCTTAAGTTAAGAGTAAAGACCTGGCCCCAATCTGAGCAGGGTGATGGTTTCAATATGGAAGGTTTGGGGGAACAGATCCAGGGGGATGATTTTTATCAGCTGACAGCCGGCATTGAGCAGGGTGCGCAAATCACGGGCTAAAGTTGAAGGTTCGCAGGAGGCATAGATGATGGCTTTGGGCTGGAGCAAGATAATTTTCTGAATTTCTCTTTTGGCGCCGGCGCGGGGCGGATCCAGCACCACCAGATCGTATTTCTGACTGGATTTCGTCGCATAATTGAGATAGCTTTCCGCGGTCTGGCTGAGAAACTGGACATTGTCAGCTTGAAGTTCCCGCCGGCGAAGATTTCCGAGTTCCACCGCGTGCCGATTGATCTCCACCGCAACGACTTTCCCCGATTTTTTCGCCAATGCAAAAGTAAGGTTTCCAGACCCGGCGAAAAGCTCCAGGCAGGTTTTCGCGCCAACGGATTCGGCGAGCGCTGAAACCGTCTCAATCATTTTTGCGTTCTGGTCCGGATTGGGCTGGACAAAGGAGAGAAGCTGGAGCCGGTTTTTCCGGTCCGGAGAAATTTTGCCGAACTTTCCCTGCTGGAAAAGATAGGCGGATTTTTCCCGGGCTGAGACCAGGGCAAAGGCTTGCCCGGTTTCCGGATTCAGGCTCAGCTCCAGGGAAAAATCTTCTTTTTCAGCCAATTCCCGGGCTAATTTTTTCAGCGCCGGCAGGGTTGCTCTCAGCTCATCCCGGGCGAGCAGGCAGTCGTCAATCGGGATGATCCGGCTTTCCTGAAAAGCCTTGAAGCCGAGCCGGCCGGAGATAATGTGGAATCTGAGGCGGGAGCGATATTTCCAAGGAGCCGGAGAGGGCAGGGGGTTCTCCAGTTTTTCCGCGGGATCAAATTTTCCGATCCGGATCAGGGTTTCGCAAAGGATTTCTTTTTTGAGATGAAGCTGATGGGGGTAGGAAATATGAGCGAGCTGGCAGGCGCCGCAGGCGGGGAAGTGCTGGCATTCGGGCGAGATGCGGAAAGGGGAAGGCTCAATCACCTTGACCAGGCGGGCGGAGGCGTAAGAGGGTTTTTCCTGGGTGAGCTCGGCGAGCACGGTTTCGCCCGGGATCACGGTCGGGACAAAAATAGTTTTGCCTTGTACCCTGGCGAGTCCCAAACCTCCGTGGATCAGGCGCTCAATTTTGAGCTTCAAAAGTTTAGAAGACGAATCCGGTCTGGGTGAATAATCCGCTTTCAAACTCGGGGCTGAAGACATACTCCATGGTGATGATCACTCCCGGGGGCAAGTGCCCGCGCGCGCTTACGCCGTAGCCGTAATGGAGATCCAGGTCGTTCCAGGGGTCCTCTTCCAGGATGTCATAGGCCACGAACCCGGTGTCAAGGAAGATGCCGACATCCCAGAAGCGCCAGTATTGCCAGCGATATTCCACGGAAGCGATGAACATATCATTATCGCGGAATCGTGAGCCGTTATATCCGCGGTTAGTTGACCCGCCTCCAAAGGTGGTCAACTCGTAAAACGGCACATCCAGAATCCTCTGGCCGCGGTAATCAAATTCGTCGGCAAAGGTATGAGTGGCCGCGACCCGGAAGCTCAAGTTCCGGTGCTTGGCCGCGCCGAAGAATTTGGTCCAGGTGGTGCGGTCGGCGCTGAACCAGTGATCCATCGGAAGGTCTTGCAACCAGGCCGGCTCAAAATATTTGCGCAAATCAATGGAGAGTTTGGTGTAGTCATAGTCGGAGAGCATTTCCGGCCCCACCCGATTGATCCCGATGGATTCATAATCCCCGCGATGGGGCACCTGCTGGTCGTCCCGCGCATCCCGATAAAAAGATAAATTGAAACCGTTGGTCAAGCCGCCCTTCCTTCCATAAAGCGGAGGGCCCCAGCGCTCCATATCCTCCAGCTCGTCCCAGTTGCCATAGTGCATCTCAAAACTGGGCTTGCCCACCTGACCCCCTTCCATTGGTTGCTGTCCTTCCTTGATGTCAGTGTCCCGATAGAACAATTGAAAGTTGGCTCCGTAATGAGGCAAGAAATGTTTCCGGAATTCCACCGAAGCCTCGTTTCTAGTCCACCAGTAAATGGCCTGCTGATCTGTGGTAGTGGTATTGCCGATTCCATAAAAGGACTGGCTGGGAAATTGTTGCAGACCCACTGAAATTTTAAAGTCTTCCACATACGGAATGAAGCGCAATTTGGAGAAGTCAAAGCTGAGGTCATAGAAATTACGAGTGGTGAACATGGTATAGATGCTGAAACCGGTGCCGGTGGTGAGTAAGTCCTCATCTGAATAACTTAACCCGGCGCCATAACCGGTGTTATAAGGATCCAGCATAATGTTGGGAACAACAAATTTGGTGGCCTGTTTCACTTCCGCCTTGGCGGCCATAGTGGCCATGGGCTGATCTCCGGGCTTGCGTTTTTCTTCCGGGGTGGGCAGGCTTTGCGCCATGGCGGCGCTCCGGTTTTGATCGGTTTCCACCTCAAGGGAATTGGTATAAATGCCGACCAGATTTTTTTCCGCGCCGGCCTGGTAAGCCTCGGGAGTGAAGAAATAATTGAGCCGGAAGATCACCGGCTTTCTTCCGGTCTTCTGGAGGTCTTTAATCTTGTATCCGAATTTGCCGAACATTCCGAAATATTTTTCCGGCTGGTCCTGCTTTTGATCCAGATCCACATAGAAAAGGTCGGGATAAATATCTTTGCTTTTATCCGGGTCGGGGTTCTTTTCCCGGGCTTTAGCCGGGAGGCCGAGGTGAGTATAAATGGTGCCGTATTTGGTGCTCATTGCCACCCATTCCTGGGGTCCATAATTAAGTTTCAGCTCTTCTTCATCATAAACGCCGTCCACCGTCACCGGATTCGGATTTTTCTCGCTGATAAATTGTGAGCCCTCAACCATCGGGTCCAGATCCAGGGCCATGGTATAGATGAACTTATGGACTGATCCCCAGTTGATCGGCGCCCGGGTCTCCATCTCCCATTCCAGATGATAGGGATAGTAATAGATGTGATGAAGCAGTCGGTTCTGGACATGGGCCCAGGGCTCGGTGATGGACACCACTTCCTTGATGATCCGGACCGGGCCGACCTTGATCCCGCGGAGATGTGTGCGGATGTCGGTGTTGTTCAATTGATAGACAATGATGCCATAAAGGCCGACGCATTCATAATTGATCTTGAAACGATCAATCAAATTTGGGCTGAGCTTTTCCCCGGAACCGAGCTCCAGTTGATCAAAAAAGAGATCGTGCTCGGAATAGCCGATCTGATAGGTTTCCCCGAGAAACTGATTATGGGAGCCGGAGATGGAAACATATTGTTGATCGCTGGGCGGAGGCGGATTCTTGAATTTGCAGAAATAGGCATAACCGGTTTCGCTGCTATTCGGGTCCGAGACCTTGATCTCCTGGCAAACTTCCGCGCCCGCGGGCACGACCCCGGTCGGCGCCTGGTCGCCCAAATCCCTGGCCATAAACGCCAGTTCGTCATCACCATCAAAAGCCGGATTCGGATCCGCCTTGACCTTGTCGCCGAAAGTCAGGGCATAAACCAATTCCCTCCGCCGGCGGGTCCATTGCCAGTAGAGCATCTCCTCATACCGCTCATCAATCTGATAAACCATCGGCTGAAAAACCCCGCCTTGATACGCAAACAGCCGGAGATTGCCCGGGATGGCATTCTTAATCGCCGAAAGATGAGTTCCCGGAATTACCACTGGATCGTAAGTTCTGGTGGCGAGTTTTGCCTCCAGGCTGAAACTCAAAAATAATCCGATTAGAGCCAGCCAAACCCAATTTTTCATTGCTCTACCCCTTTTAAACAATTTCTATATTTTTACAGAAAAATTCCCAAAAATGCAAGCGCCATCACGGTCCGAGCTTGGCCGGCGCAAGATAACCCGCCTCCAGTCTCGGAACCGATTTCAAATCCCCTTTCACCGCCTCCCAGCTTGAGTAAAGCGAATAGCTTTCTCCAGGATTGAGCTTGATCCGCGGCCCAACGATTTCCATTTCTATAAATCGCCCGTCCGGATTGTCCGGGTTGTCCGCCAGGGTGTAAAACTTATGCTTGTGGATGAATTCCCCCTTGCCCGCGACCCAGACATAGAAGGTGCTGTTGTCCGGATAGGTCATTCCGGGGAAGGTCTCGTATCTCTGCACATAAGTGTAACCGCTTTTCTTATCCACGAACGCGGCCCAGCCGTTATAGCTGTCAATCCCGATTTTGCCCACGATGTTCATATACTTGACCTTCATCTGCATCTTCTCGTAGTCCGGCTGCCAGTTCCAGCTTTCCGCCAGGCCGAACATCGGATGAAATTTCTCCGGCCAGATGCTTTTCGGATTGAGCGGAATGATCAGGCAGGCCTGATCGTTATAGGTCAGGGGCGGCGGCCCGGAGAAGTCCATCTGGGTGACTCTCCAGATGCCCCAGTCGGCTTCTTTTTTGGAAACATTTTTCATTGTGGTCTTGAAATAGACCCGGCTGGAATTATCAAACAATGTCAACTCGGTGATGAATTGAAGTCTGGAATAGCCGCCTTTGCCCGAGCTGGTCATTCGAACCTGGACAGCTTCCCCGGAATCCTTCAGAATCTCGGCCTTAAAGGGCGCGTCCAGTATCTCGTCTCCCGGGCCGGGCCATTGCGTCGGTCCATCCCATCCCTGCGGAGCCGGCCACACCTTGTCCCCGCCATAGCTCTTCCAGTTCTCCAGCTTATTGTTCTCACTGATCGGGAAGACCTTGCCCTCAAAGGCTTTGTTCACCCACAAAAACGGATGCCCCTGAAAAGTGTACTGAATGATCCGGCCCCCGATCTCCGGGGCCAGATAAACCTCGGTATCGGCATTGCTCAGCTTCAAACATTTCCAGCCTTTGTAATTGACTTCCTCAACCCTTGCCGCCATCACTACCCCCGAAATGAAAAAAATCATCAAGCATCCAATTATACCGGCTATTCCTGTAATTTTCATCACCCATCCCCCTTTTAGAGTTTCCTGAATTCTTAGCGGAAATTCAGGACAATTGCAAATCAGGGTTTCAAAAATGACCATTGCTCGCTTTAAAGTTAAAATCCAGATATAATGATTGACAAATAAAAAAGGGGTTGGTAAATTATTAGCAATGAGCAAAAAGGTAGATTTTGAGGAAATCAGTGAGATGCTCAAGGCCCTTGCCCATCCGATCCGGCTCCAGATCGTGATCGGGTTAACAAAAGACGAATGCAATGTGAGCAAAATCCAGGAAAAGCTCGGCCTGCCCCAATCAACCGTTTCCCAGCACCTGGCCATCCTGCGCCGAAACGGCATCGTGAAAGCAAGAAGGGACGGCGTCAAGGTCTGCTACCGGGTGGTGGACCCGAGCGTGAGAAAGATCGTGGAAATCATCGCCCGGGAGTGAATTGGGGTCAGGCCATCACTTTATACTTAACGGTTTTGCGAGCCAGGGAGGAGGCGGATTGGTGGAATTGGTGAAGATGATAAATTTGTTGGAAATGGTGAAACTAATCACAACTGGGAATTTGTGGTAAATGGTAAACGGTGCGCGATAAAAATAGAATTAAATTCTCCTCGCTCTCAGCGTTTCTGCGGTGAAAAATTGTCTCCTTAAAATAGGGATGGTCAGCTATCTTCCCGGAAACTCTTTTCCCGTGTATTCCTTCCACATCCTGCGCGCGATCTCCTGTTGTCTCTGGTTCTCAGCTTTTTCCTCTGCCATCTGCTCCGGGCTGTGAGAAAGAACATACTCCAGCATCTTCAGCGCCTGATCTTTTCTCCCGTCCCCCCAATAAATCCGGGCCAGATAGGCATAGTTATCAAAATAGTTCGGCCATCTCTGGATATTGTCTAAAAGGTCTTCTTCAATATATTCGGTGGTGAATCCGAACCTTTCCGACAGCCAGCGGGGAATCCGAACAAAGAGTTCCGAGCCGAAGCGCCGGGTGGCTCCATAAAGATAATACGGGTCTCTCCGGTCAACCCGGCTCATATTCCCGAAGAGCGTGCCCCCCATCTGCAAGCTGGAGAGAACCCCTTTCATCTCTCCGGAAGAAGCCAGATTAACCGTGTACCAATACATCCCGCCCACACTCTTCTGGTTTAACTCCATTGCCTTTTTTCCCGCGCTCATCCCCTTCTCAAACAGCGCCAGCCGGATTTTTTTCTCCGCATCGGTATTTTTGGGAAGGTCATCCCCCAGCATCCAGTATCGCCAGGAGAGTTGGATCCAGGCTTGTTCATTCTTAGGTTCCAGCTCCGCGGATTTTTCCAGGAGAGAAATCGCCTCTCGCAAACTTTTTTCCGTGAGGCTCTCTTTAAGTATGTTCATTGCTTGCTGATAGATCTTCTCGGCATCTTTTCCGCTCTTAGGAGAGGTCTCTTCTGATAAAGAAGGCTCAAGTGAAGCCAAGATCCCCAGAGCCAGGATAACCCCGCCGGCGATTCTTAAAACTTTTCTCAGCATCTTCCCTCCCTTTTACAAGATAGGTTAAGTGGATTGCCTCACGATTTCCTGACTCTAGTTTTGCAGCAAACAATCATTCTTGTCAATCCATAATAAAAGAGTTACCGAGGAGCAATTGAAAAATCCTCAGTTCCTTTCCGATCAAAATCCGCGGAAGCGCCGGGAAAGGAAAAATGGACTCCTTCCCCGCTAATCATTCTTTCCTGCCGACCCTTTCCCGTTCACTGTTTATCCGCAATAAAATAGGTGGCTGTCCCCAATTTAGAGGCGCATAAACAGCGGATGAAAATAGGGGACAGCCACCTATTTTCTAACTCAGCGCTCCGGGCCGAAAACCGCCGGCGATTTTATCGGACTCTCTAAAAAAATCAGCGCGGATTATGCGCGATTCGTTTTGTCGGTTAAGGTTTGCGTCTTTTGAGTTTTTGGGGCAGGGAAAAAATCTGAATATCGCCCTGGGATTCCACCCCGAAATTGAGCTTGATTCCGGCGCTGGATCAATGATTCCCGAAAAATAGAGGATAGACAAATATTTTTCTTACGCCCTTAGCTTTTCCTTTGGCCGGCCGACCGGCAATGGCCTTAGGTGTCGGCCGAGCGCGTTTTCCATCCGGCTCAGGAATTTATCGCTCGCCAAGGGTCTGCCCCGGTTAGTATGCAACCGAAGCTGGCTGGTTTGTTGCTTATCCTCAGGGCGGATCAGGAAATTTTTCCAGTCAATGCCAGAGGCCAATTCCTCCCATTTCTCAAGATCAATAAGCTCAATTTCAGTTCCTTTCCCCAGATGCGCCCGAGCGCTGGACCATTGGTATTCCCAGGCGTGCTTGACCAATTTTGCCCGAACCGGGTTGCGCTCAAGGTATGCCATGGTAACCAAAAGATGAGCTTCATCCAGCGGGCAGGAGTAAAATCGGCCCTGCCAGAGGTGCCCGGATCTACCGTGCCGGCGGTTGACATATTGCGCGTAGATCCAATGGGTCCGACCAACGGCTTTATTCAGAGAGTCAAACTTGGCTGGGATTGCGATCAGATGAACATGATTTTTCATCAGACAATATCCGAGGAGGGAGAGGCCATTTTTCCGGGCCTGCTCCCGCAAAATGGACAAATAGAAATCCCGGTCGCGATCGGCAAAGAAAACCTCCTGGCGGTTGTTGCCGCGCTGGGTTATATGATGCGGCCATCCCGGGATCACGATTCTCGCCACCCTCGGCATAAAGACATTTTCTTATAATTGGCGTATTTTGTCAAACCCAGTGAAAGCGCGCGCATAAAATAGGTGGCTGTCCCCTATTTAGATGCGCATAAATAGAGGATGAAAATAGGGGACAGCCACCTATTTCTCAGGAGGATGATGCGCGAGGAAAGCGTTAGCAATTTTATTGGGCGCGAAAAGGGATCGGCGCTGGAGGGGCGATTGAAAAAGATGTTGGGGAGATTTTGTTCAAGCGGATACTTGCTGTCCCTTTCGGTTTCATCCCGGGGAGGTTTGGGGGAATATTTTTCTTTAAAATTTCTTTGATCAACGATTTTAATCCAGGAAGTGGGTATCGTTGAGTCGGAGGATCACGGGTCCCTGGGGGCCGAATTCAATTTCATTCAAGGCGGCGCTGAATTGCTTGATCCGGCGGAAGTGATTTAAGTCCAGGTCCAATAATTTGCTCAGGATGGTGGTATTGCAGAGGTTATGGCCGACGATGGCGAGCGTATCCCCGGGATGGCGCTCAATAATTTCGGAAAAGGCGTGCCAGGCCCGGGCTTGAAGCTGAACCAGAGATTCTCCAGCAGGCATAATCACTTCTTTGGGGGCCTTGATCCATTTTTCCAGGAGCTCCGGATAATTCCCGAGCATAGTCATCAAATTTTTTCCCTCCAGCTCGCCCTGATTCAACTCCCTGAGCCTGGGATCGGTCTGAACGATATGGCCTTGCTTCTGGGCAATGATCTCAGCGGTTTTTCTTGCCCGAATCAGGTCGGAAGAATATACCGAGGAAAGACGCACGGTTTTGGCAAGGTATCGGGCCAGACTTTCCGCCTGCAGAAGCCCTTTTTCCGAGAGCGCCACATCCGAGAATCCCTGACACTTCTGCTCCCGGTTCCATTGCGTCTCGCCGTGGCGGATTAAAAAAATTCTGGTTTTAGTCATTGCCGGAATGGATCACATTATTTTTTCCACCCGCACGGTCCGGCCGGGCTTGAGCTGGGATTCTTTGATCAATTTCGGGGAGAGGAAGACCGATCCCTTTTCGGCGCCGGGATCCACCGGGGCGTGGATGCCAAGCAATCCGAGCACCCATCTCCGGCTATCCGCAAGATAGACGATGTCGCCGGATCCGGCTTTGATCCGGGCCAAGTCATCGGGATGGATCAGGGCCTGGTCCTCTTTGCCCTCTTTCAGAACCAAGAGGATTTTTTCCCCGAATTCGTCATCATTGGCTTTCCGGCCTTTGAACCATTCCTTGGCTTTTTCAATTCCGGAGACGAGCAGGGTTTTGATTTCAGCTTCTTGCCTGGGCTTGGAGAACAGGCTCACGATGATTGAGATCAAGACGCAAACCACGATCCCGTAAAGGGCGCGCATAAAATCTTTGGAATCCATTGACATTCCATTGATCCAGAGGAAGGGTTTGATCAGGATCGGGAACTTGACGGAGACGAACATGGCGATGGTCCCGAAGACTAAAGTGGAGAAGGCGGCCAGGGGCGTGTATCGTTTCCATAATATGCCGATCACGATCACGGTGATCATCGGGGGGGTGATGGCCGCGGTGAAGGCGGCGTGGGCGTGATAGATGGTGGAGAAGCGGGCGAACACCGGCACCAGGACCAGTCCGAGACCCGCGGCGCTGATGGAAAATAAACGGGCCATCTTGAGGTAGTGCTTGTCCGACCGGTTTTTGACCAGGAAGGGCCGATAGATGTCATTGATCCCGACCGCGCTTACGGCGTTGATCAGGGCGTCCACCGTGCTCATCATCGCCGCGGTCAAGGCGGCCATAATCAGGCCGAATATTCCGGGGACCGCGACCAGGTTGGATACGAGGACAAAGACCTTTTTAGGGGAAACATCCGCGGGAAGGATTCCAGCGCCGACCATTGCCTTTCCGAGCCAGCCGGCATTTGCCACGGCGAGCGCGGCCATTGGCATCAAGATCAGAACCACAAAAATACCGGCTTTTTTTCCCTCCCGGACGCTCTTGGTTGACAGGAATCTCATAATCAGTCCCTGGTTCATAAAATAAAACGCCAGGGAATTGGCCATCCCGTCCTGCCAGTAGATTCCGGCAAAGGGAAATTCCGCGGGCTGGCTGAATCCGCTGAAGAGAAGTCTATGCCCAACCGGGAGATGCTCCCAGAAATTTCCGAACCCGCCCAGGTAATGGATTCCGAGGAAGAAGAGCACGAACCCGGCGATCAGGAGCAGAAGTCCCTGGACCAGGTCGGTCATAATCACCGCGGCCTGCCCGCCGAAGGTGACATAGAGTCCGGTCACGATCGCCACCAGGATCGCGGATTGATAAATCGGCCATCCCAGCATGGCGTTCATCGCCACGCCCAGGGTATAAAAGTTGATCCCGATGTATCCGACCATATAAAGCATCAAAACCGCCACGCCGGCCAGACGGGTCTTGCGGTCAAACCGGCGCTCGAAGAATTCGGGGATGGAGGTCACCTTGGAGTAATAAATGATCGGCATCCAGCCGATCAGGAACAATGGCATCAGGAACCAGTCGTTGAGGTAGGACTGGGTGGAACTGAGTCCGTAAAGGTATCCGGCCTCGGAATATTTGATGAAGCTGTAAGAGCCGACCGTGACCGAGATGCAACTGATCGCGATCAGCCACCAGCTGAATCTTTTCCCGGCAAAGAAAAATTCCTGGGTGCTGCGGGTCAGACCGGCGAACAGACTTCCGAACCCGAAGATGAAAACGAAGTAAAAAATTATGATCGCATAATCCAGTTTGGTTCCGACAATATGTTCCATCAACAATTCCTTTTTTCGGGCAAACCCGGGTGTTTGCCCTTTTTTTATACAGGCAAACCCAGGTGTTTGCCCTTTTTGGGCGGACACACGGGTCCGCCCCTACAACCGCGCCAGATACGCCCAGAGGATATTAAAGACCAGGTACCCGAAATATCCTCCCAGCAAAATTTTCAGCATTCTCCGATCCTGGGAATGATTGAGCGTAGCGCCTCCCTGATGAAAGCAGAGCCAGAGGGTGATTGCGAAAAAGACTCCGCCGATGCCGTATTGATAAGCGATTTGAATCCAATTGGTCGGGTTTTCCATTCCAGTCTCTCCTTGGTTCTAGTGTCGTGTCCCGTAAATAGGTTTCATTTGTGGTGCGGGCCTCTGGCCTGCAATATCAAATGCTTGCAGGCGGGACGCCTGCACCACAATAGCTAAAATAATTCCGGGACATGACACTAGCTCATCATAGCAAAAAGAACGGGTTATGCAAGGAAAAAAGGCGGGAATCAAAATCTCAAGTAAATTGATCGGGCATTGATCTTCAGCCCCGGCCCGCGGCTCCTGAGGGGGCTAGTGTCCTGTCCCATAAATTGTGATGCAGGCATCTTGCCTGCCAACTCGTTGGTTTTGCAGGCTGGAAGCCCGCACCACAAATGAAACCTATTTATGGGACACGACACTAGGGGAGGGGAATTTTTATTCCGCGGGCTTGAGCGGGTTGGGCATTTTCTCTATTTCCAGGCCGAAGTCTTTTTGGGCTTCCGCGATAGTTTTGGGCAGAGCTTTTTTCTCGGCCATCCATTTCAGGGCATTGAGAAAATTCTGATCCGAAATGGTGATCCGATAAACCAGGTCCCGGGTCTGAGCCACGGCGCCTTTGTCAATCGGGTAGATTTTCGCGGCCTGGAAAGCCGGATCGCTTCGGAGCAGGTTGATCACCAGCTGGGTCGGGGTTTGGAGGAAAACCTGATTTTGGATTTCCTCGCTTTTTTCCCTTTCCGCCGCGGATTCGGGCCCGGCGTAACCACCCGAGTCGGCCCTGGGCATAGTCAGACTCCATTCGGCCGCGGGTCTGGACGCCGGACTCGGCGCCGAGCTGGGCGCGGTCCTTTGGTAAACCGTGTCCAGGTTTGCGCTGACTTTGGTCGGAACGAATTCAGTCGGCCAGTTGCTCAGCATTGATTGGTCCCAGGCTTTCATCGGCTCCATTTCCGAGTGCTTTGCCGTCATTGCCGGAGCCGGGGCGAATCTTCCCAGAAGGAATGCGCCGGTAAAGACCAGGACAAATCCGGCGGCGACCATCACGGGATGGGTCATCAGCCAGTTGGTGGCTTTCCTGAAGGATCCGACCGGTTGCGGTCTGGTTTCCAGCACGATTCTTTGCCGGAGCTTGATCAGGAAATCCTGCGGGGCCGGCGGGGCGGGAAGTTGGCGCACCGCCTCTAAAGTTAGCCGGAGCAGGCGGAGCTCTTTCCGGCATTGCGGGCATTGTTCCAGATGTTTTTCCAGTTCCCGGCAATCGCCTGGATTCAGCTCCCGATCCATAAACTCATTGAACCGGGCTTGATACTTTTCGCAGGGAGTGCTCATTGTGAAAACTCCTTTCCCAGTTTTTCTTTGAGCTCAAGTCTCGCCCGATGAATCCGTGACTTGACCGTCCCTTCCCTCAAATCCAGAATCTCGGCAATCTCCTGATAACTTAAACCTTCTATGTCCCTCAACAATAACACGGCTTTTTGTTCCTCCTCCAGTTCGTTCAATTTCTTCTGAACCAAAGCCTGGGTCTCTTTCTGCTCCAGCCGGTCCAGCGGGTCAAGATGCTCATCCGCGATTTGCTTCACCATTTCCCCTTCCTCGGTCTCCACCGGCCCGTCAAAGGACTCGCTCTGATAGTATTTCCGCCGGCCCAGGTATTTCATCCGGTTCTTGCAATGATTGACCGTTACCCGGTAGAGCCAGGTGGAAAACCGGGAGTCGCCCCGGAAATCCGGGAGCGATTTATAAACCGTGATGAAAACCTCCTGGGCCACCTCTTCCGCTTCTTCCGAGTTGCTCATCATCCGCCAGCAGAGCCCATATACCCGATTTTGATATGAAAGAACCAGCCGATTAAACGCCCCTTCATCTCCTGCCAAAAAGCGTCCAATCAGCTCCTGATCCTGGTCTATGACCTTCGGCTTCGCCTTCCGCCTCCGCTTCCACTTATTTATGACCAATGCCATTTAAAAAAGTTCCTTATTTCCTCCCCGGTTTTTCCCTTTGGTAAAAGCGCTTGGGCGCATTTTTACAGGCACCGGCTCTTTTGTTATACTAGCCCAAAATGCTGAATAAATTCAAGCGGGAGGGTGTTTTCAATCAGGACTTCGGGTATTTGAGCCTGTTTTTCATCCTGGTGCTCGGGTTGCATCTCCCCAACCTGATCTTCCGCCTGCCCAGCCTGGACCTTCCCCTGGTGGCTGATTTGGCTGACTTGTTTCATCCGGGCAAGCTCTTTTTCCGGCAATGCTATACCTCGGGCCATTTTCCGCTCTGGAATCCTTATGATTTATGCGGAACGCCGTTTCTGGCTTTTCCGCATCTGGGCGCGCTATATCCGCCCGGGCTTTTATATTTATTGTCCTTCCCGGTGGCGACCACCTTAAGTATTTTCCTTCATCTCTTGCTCGCCGGGTTCCTGGCATATTGGCTGTTTCGGGCCCTGGGCCTAAGCCCGCCCGTGGCTTTTATCGCCGGGCTGTCCTATTCGCTGAGCGGTTTGGTTTTCCGCTATGTCAATTTTATTCCCTCGCTTCATACCCAAGCCTGGCTTCCCTTGCTGTTTCTGGCCGGCTTCAAGCTGGGCAAGGAATTGAGAATCAGATGGCTGTTGCTTTTTATTTTTGGTTTTGGTTTCAGCTATCTGGGCGGAGACACGGAAACTTTGCTCTATGTGCTTTTTTTGCTGGCCTGGTGGATTTTGATCCTTCCCGCGTCCAACCAAAAGGCGTTGATCGTCCTGATGATATTGGCTTTCGGGTTTTGCTTCCTGATCACTTCCGCCCAATTTCTGCCCACGCTGGAATTTTTCTCCAAATCGCTCCGGGGCGCGTCCGAGTTTGCCCCGCGGATGGATACCCCGCTCCGGGCCTTGCCCCTGGCTTTGCTTTACGGGCTATACCTGCTTTTCATTGTGGCGCTGCCGTCTTCCGCGGTTTCCGGCGGCTTCAAGTCCATTCCCATATACCTGGGCTTTTTGATTTTTCTCGGCTTCTGGATCGGGCTCCGGGGCAGGAACAATCGGTTGTCCCGCCGGCTGGTTTATTTCTTCGGCTTCTTATTCCTGTATGCGTTGATTTTCGCCCTGCCGTTTTTGAAAGGCCTGCTTTCGCCACTGCCGATTTTCGGGAAATTGCTGAATTTGAATTCCATCCTCCCGGCCGCGGAAATTGGTTTTTTGATCATTGCCGGGTTCGGCCTGCAGGAATTTCTTGACCAGAAGCATCCGGGCTGGAACCGGGCCGCCAAATATTTTTTCCCGGTTTATGGACTGATCGTTTTGGCCGTGAGCCTGAAGCCCAACCCCGCGGCGGTTTTCCGGATTACCCTGGGTCTGGCCTTGCTTTGCTATCCGTTCTGGGCGAAAAGGATCCAGCCGGCGTTCGGCCTGGTAATGCTGGCGATTCTGGACATTTTCGGTCTGGCCCTGTTTTATTTGCCGCGTCATTCTTATGACAATTTTCAGTATCATCCGGAATTGGTTTCCCGGCTCAGCCGGACCGAGCTCAAAGGCAGATACCTGATCGTTAGTTCCCCCGGCCTTGACCAGCAGTTTCCTTTTTCCGCCGGCATTAAATTGAAAGCCGACACCATTGATTCCATCATCCGGGCGCCGGTCTGGAACTATGCCCGGTTGATCCAGACCGCGTTTCCGGGGATTTTCCAGCAAGAGGACGGCAAGATTATTTTTTATGATATGACCAGGTTCCGGGATTCTTCCCAACTTAATGAAAATCGGATGGATCTCCTGGACCTGGTTAATCTCCGCTGGGTGATCTCCAGGGTTCCGGTTCCGATCCTGGAGCGGCAGGGCCGATACCGTCTGGTCAGCGCTCAGCCGCTTTATTTTTACGAGAACCAGAATCCCTTTCCGCGCGCATTTTTGTTTCATCAAATCGTCAAGGCGGATTCCGACCAGGAAGGGTTTGATTTGATGGCGAAGCAATCGTTCAACTTGCGGGAAAAATTGCTGATGATGTCTCCGGAGGCGCCGGAATTGAACGGGAGAGGATCCGCGGAGCCGGAATTCATTTCGCTCTTCCGGCCCAGCCCGGATCAGCTATCCTTGACTTTTACCGCAAGAGCTCCGGGCTATTTATTTTTGAGCGAGACTTATTTTCCGGGCTGGAGGGCTTTCCTGGATGAAAAGGAAGCTCGGATCTGGAGGGCGGATTACGCCTTCCGGGCAATTGATGTCGGGCCGGGCTTTCATAATCTGGAGCTGGTATATCAGCCGGTTTCCTTCCGAATCGGAATTTGGGTTTCTCTGGCAACTGGTCTCAATCTCCTGCTCCTGATCGGCTCCCTGATTTTCAGGCGCAAGCGAAACACCAAAGTTGAAGGAGGCGGAAATGAGCGCAAAAAATAAATTGAGAATGCGGGTTCTTCTCTCCACTCTGATGATAATTCTTTTGGCTGATGTCCAAAAGGCAAATCCGGCAACTCCTGCGATTGATCCGTACTCTTATCCGTTCATCTCGGACCAGGAGATGGGTCAGTTGCGCTGGACTTTGAAGGTGGCGAATCAGGCGCGGGACGATTACCCCCATCCAGTCTGCCGATCAATTTGACAATAAATTGATTTTCTAGTTAAATTTATAACCGAAGGCAAAGGGTGATTTATACCATCAAATTCTTTAACAAAAAAGGAGGATCGCCATGACCAAATACGGTCGCATTAAAATCTGTTTACTTTTGATCATTATCGCCTTTGGTTTCCCGGCCTACCCGGATCTGGAAAATACTGGTTCCAGTCCCGATCAACGGAAAGATCTCCGGATAAATGAACTGGATCGGTCGGACTGGGAAGATTTTATTGAGAGCATTTCCAACCTGATCGTTTCGGATTCCAGCGTTGCCGCCGCCTCCGGCGCGGTCGGGAAGGGTAAAATCAGTGAACCTTGCTCTTGCGGGCAAGTGGTCACTTCCGGCTGTATTCTTACCGAGGATCTGCTCTGCGAAGGCATCGGCTTGATTGCGGGCGCGGATGATATCGTCATTGACGGCAACGGGCACACAATCAGAGGCAACGGCGGTTCCGAGGATGAGCCCTTTGCGGGCATTATGGTTCAAGGACAGCACAATGTGACGGTCCGGAATTTCGGTCTGATCACCAATTTTTATATCGGCGTTCTCGTCGTAAATTCCACAGGGGCCAGCGTGCAAAATAATCTGATCAAGGAAAACTGGATTTCAGGAGTCATTTTGATAGAATCCAGCGGCAACCTGGTCATACACAATACCATAACCGACAATGTATCAGTGGCGACCTTTTACTGGACCGGCATTGCCTTGTATTTGTCGGACGGCAATTTGGTTTCGGATAATTATGTCAATGAAAACATCCCCGGCTATGGTCTGGTCCTGTCCAATTCCTTGTCCAATAATATTCAAAATAATGACTTCTACTCCAATCGCTTTGGAATTTATGTGATTGACGGATCCGATCACAATTACCTGGCCGATAATTCCGCGGAATACAGCGTGGACGGAATCTTCATTGATAATTCGGATCATAACCGCCTGATCGGGAACCGCGCGGATTATAACTGGACTGGACTGACTATAAATAACAGCGAGGGCAATTTTTTGCGGTCCAATTCTTTCAATCACAATAATCTAAATTTGACGGTCCGGCCGAGAATTGAAGACGGGCAGGTGGCGCTGGAAACTTTAGACCATAACATTGATTCATCCAATCTGGTCCAGGATGAGCCGGTCTATTACCTGCGAGACTCCCGGGATTTGACGCTGGATCGTTTGGTGACCGGACCGATCGGCATTATCTATTGCATCTCCTGCGACAATGTAGAAATAAAAAATTATGAGTTTCCGGGCCACAATTACGCGGACATCGTCCTGGTTGAGAGCCGGAATATCGGAATCTCCAATAACATCAGCTCCAAATCTTCCCAGGGAATTTATCTGGTGGGCTCCCACGATTCGGTGATTGAAAACAACCTCTTCCGCAATATCGGTGGTCAGGATTACCACTTCTATGCTTATGCCATCAACAGTGAACCCGGTGTCAGTAATGATAATAATTTGATCCGGGGCAACCTGGTTGAGGACTGCAAACGGGACTTTTATATTGAGGGAACGAGCCGATTTGAGGAAAACCAATTTTTATTTACCAAGGAAAGCGGCATGATTTTTTATCAGGATACTGGAAGAATCTTGCATTTGGGGGAACGGGTTGAGTTCAGCGGGTGGATTAATAGTTTGAGCGGGGAGCCCTTTGCCGGCAATACGATTACGGTCCGGACCAGTCCAGAGGAGCCGGTGAATCTGACTATCTGGGATGTTAATTTTGGAGGGGATTTTGTGGTGAGCCGTCCGGGATACTACTCTCTGATCATTGAAGCAAAGGACTCGGCCGGCAATTACTCCAAGAAATATTATCCTTATTATGTGGATGCCTCGGGATTGGCGCGGACCAGATATTATATGCGGGGAGTGCCTCCGGAAAACGGCCAACCCATGGGCACAGACGCCCGGGCGCTCCTGTTCTCGGCGCCGGAGCGCGTGGAGACCTGGTCCTGCAGCTGGTGGATTTTGAACAGTGTGGACGAGATTCCGGACTATCCTTTTTCCATTCTTACCGGGGTTGACTTTAATACCTGGTATCGGGTTGAGGGAACCGGCCGGTTCGGAATTCAGAGGAATGTTACTTACTGGGTCACAGTGGATAGAGGCATATTAGTTCCGGAGTCGCTGGACTTCAACTTTATCAATGCCTCAATTACGGACTTGAATTGGGATCTTTCTTATCCAAAGGATTGGTATCAAATTGCCGTGAAGTTTGACGGGAGAAACGGGATCGGTTCCTTCCCACACTGGCAGACCCGGCCGGAAAGTCCCAGTTATGTTGAATTCACTCATTTATATACCACGACTCCCGCGGTCAAAGCCCTCTCCGATTATGAAAGATTCCATCTCCTGTCCGCCACGGCTTCTTTTTCCGATCCTGAAGATGCATTAATTGTTATAGTTGGGGAAGGAAGCGGGGAGATCAAATTGAACAATTATCATCGTCCCTTCCGGGACTATCAGACCACCCTTGATTCCGAGGGCGGGGCAATCATCCATCTGAAAGGGATCAGCGGGGAAACCGGGATCCAGCCGGTGAAGATGGAGATCAGACCCTTGAGCGGAGAGGTTTCGGTAAAAATCGCGGTCTGGGATACCGGGGATTCCGATTACCGGAAATGGACCGAGAAGCCGGGACGGAAGACCACGGTCGTCTGCGCGCATCGCATGGGGGATCTTGCGCCGAATACGGAATATCTAGTTAAAGCCAATCATCGGCTGATCGGACGGTTTATTTCCAGTCCTGCCGGAGAAATCAGCTTCAGCTATCAACTGGAAGAGCCTTCCACTATATTTGAAATCAGCCGCTGACCCGGAAAACGATCCAGCGATAGTAGCGAAAGAGGTCTGGATTCATCAAATGGGCTGGCGGGAGCTCCGCAGATTTGCGCTTTCGGACTCAGGGCTTGAGTTCAAAAAGAACGACAAACCAATGCTGAAAGCTGAAGATAGGAAATATCTGTTTTTACTTTTCGTGCTGGTTGCGGGTCTCTTTGTGCCCAATCTCATTCTTCTAAGGCCGGCGCTGGCTCCCCCTTATTCCGCGGACCTGGCTTATCAATGGCATCCCTATACGCAGTTTTTTCGGGAAAGTTATCTGGGAGGATCTTTTCCGCTCTGGAATAATTATGACCTTTGCGGAACACCTTTTTTAGCCTTTTCCAATACCGGCTCTCTTTATCCGTTCGGTTTTTTATACCTGTTGCCTTTTCCCATCGCAACCAACCTGAGCATTTTCTTTCATCTCCTGCTCTCGGCCGGGCTCGCCTATTGGTTTTTCCGGGAGCTGGGCCGAAGTCCCGCGGTGTCTTTTATCGCGGCTCTCTCCTGGTCAATGAGCGGGGAGCTTTTTCATCACCTGAGCCACATTACCACTCTGCATACCCTTCCCTGGGTTCCTCTTTTCTTTCTGGCCACGCTCAAACTCACCAGGGGGTTAAAAATCAAATGGTTTTTGGTATTCCTGATCAGCTTATCCCTCAGCTTTCTTGGCGGGGACAGCGAGAGCATTCTTTATCTGTTGGTTTTCTGGCTCTGGTGGGTTTTAGTTTTGGCTGGCTCCAGAAAAATAGGTTTAGGCCTGGCCTTACTCGCGGCTTTGGCCGTGGGTTTTCTCTTGGTATCCGCGCAATTTTTTACCCTTTTAGAATTGTTTCACCAATCCATCCGAGGCAGTTCCGTTTTTCTGCCCAGTTTTGAGATTCCGGTTTGGGCGCCTTTTCTGGCCGCGCTTTATGGATTGACCAGCCTTTTCCTTTGCCTGCCGCTTCCTGGTAAGCTGAGCGCAGTTATTACCGGTTTTTATCCCGTCTATTATGGTTTTTTGATTTTCCTGGGATTTTGGCTGGGATTGACCGACAAAAACGACCGGGCTTCCCGGCGATTAGCTCTTTTCTATCTATTGATAGCTATTTACATCCTTTTCTTTGCTTTACCTTATCTTCACGATTTCTTATCGCACATTCCCCTGATCGGCAAATTGCTCAATCCACATAAAATGTTTCCCGCCATAAACTTCAGCTTCCTGATTATCGCCGGCCCGGGCCTGGACAGATTGCTCAAGGAAAAAGCCCTTAGATTGGAACAGGCAGGCGGATTTTTTGCCCCGGTTTACGGCATTTGGGTTCTGGCCGACTCATTTTTATTGAAACCCGCAATGCCGGCCCGGGTCATCCTCGCCTTGATCTTGGTCCTGTTTCCGTTTTGGAAGCGCTGGTTTCAACCCGCCAGCTGGCTGGTATTGGTGGCGGTGTTTGACATTTATGGGCTGGCATTTTCTTATTTCCCGCGCGGCTCTTATGAGAAATTTAAAATTCACCCTTCACTGACATCCTATTTATCTAACACCGAAGTTAAAGGCCGGTACCTGATTCTTAGCCCCCTTTTTTTCTGGGATTCTGAGCTTCCCTTTTCCGCAGGAATAATAATTAAAGCCGAAACCATTGATTCCTTGATGAGAGCGCCGCTTTGGCGATACACCCGGTTTATGAGCCTTGCCTTTCCTGATATTACCCCAAAAAAGGATGGCAAGATCGTCTTTTATGATCTGAATAAATTCCATGATTTTGAGCAACTTTCTCAAGCTCGGCTGGACTATCTGGACCTGGTTAATCTCCGCTGGGTGATCTCCAGGGTTCCGGTTCCAATCCTGGAGCGGCAGGGCCGATACCGCCTGGTCAGCGCTCAGCCGCTTCATTTTTACGAGAACCAGGATCCCTTTCCGCGCGCGGTTTTGTTTCATCAAATCGTCAAGGCGAATTCCGATCAGGAAGGGTTTGGTTTGATGGCGAAGCAATCGTTCAACTTGCGGGAAAAATTGCTGATGATGTCAGGGAAGGCGCCGGAACTGAACGGGAGAGGATCCTCGGAGCCGGAATTCATCTCGCTTTTCCGGCAAAGCCCGGATCAGCTATCCTTGACTTTTACCGCAAAAGCTCCGGGCTATTTATTTTTAAGCGAGACTTATTTTCCGGGCTGGAGGGCTTTCCTGGATGAAAAAGAAGCTCGGATCTGGAGGGCGGATTACGCCTTCCGGGCAATTGATGTCGGGCCGGGCTTCCATAATCTGGAAATGGTATATCAGCCGGTTTCCTTCCGGATCGGAATTTGGGTTTCATCAGCCACTGCGATCAATCTTTTGCTGGTGGCGGTGGTTCTGGTTTTCCGTCGCGGCCGGACAAGAATTACATCCTGATCAGACGGGATGAGACGCTCTCCTCTGTAAGCTCCAGGATCGCGGCCGTGGGTTCATTTTCTCTTTGGTCATTTCCGCAATACCCGGGATTTAAAAAATAAACCCCCTGGACCCGGTCCTGGATCGGGTAATGGGTATGCCCGAAGATGACGAGTTTCAATGGAATCGCGCCTGAAGGCGCTCGCACATTAAGAGCAGAAGAATCCGCGGCAATAATACGACCGGGTTGGAATAGAGAGAAAGGCGGAAGGTTGAAAGAATCGGAGCGTAAAAGAGCGTCTTTAAAGTATTCCCAGGACATTGTGGTCAGGGTGTGCGTGAGCATGATTTTTTTGCCGGCAAGGTCCAGAACCGAGAAGTCCGGGAGCGCATCCGGGATTTCTTCCGGCTCATGGTTGCCTTTGACCCAGAGAACCGGCGCGATTTTTTTCAATTGCTCATAAACCCCGCGGCTGCCCAGGTCTCCGGTGTGAATGATTTTTTCCACGCCCGCGAATGCCTCCGGGATTCCGGGATGAAAAAAGCCGTGGGTATCGCCGATAACGCCGATTTTCATTACTGCTCTCCGGTATTATATAAGGAATCGGGACTAAAGTCCCTTGCACAGAAAGGAATCCTGTCACGCTCCCTGGTGAGCGTGACAGGACGCTCGCACGGATCAGCGCGTTGCGCTGAATCTCAAATCTCGGATCTCAAAAAAATCTCTGAGCGCGCTCTGTGTCTCTGGTGCGCCAGGAAGTTTGGCTGATCTGATGATCTGAAAGGAGGTCATACTGGAATTGTTCGTTCGCCAGTTAGCGAAGCAGGCGGTTGGGGGAGTAATCCTTCCAGCCGAAGCCC
>Ga0315277_10002738_pt1 | contig 24305 bp, 29 predicted proteins | sample YL17G05_15_MG_FD_203695 | JGI IMG/M metagenome (GOLD analysis project Ga0315277, IMG submission 203695) | Sediment microbial communities from Yellowstone Lake, YNP, Wyoming, USA - YL17G05_15 | ecosystem: Environmental > Aquatic > Freshwater > Lake > Sediment | place: USA: Wyoming | collected... | reverse complement strand
TACGCACGTTCTTAAAATGGACGTACGCGAAGTTCAGGGAGAATGTGAGCATTGACAAATTGATGGAGATGTTAAGTATTAAAATCGCAAAAGTTTAGTTCCGTCTTATTTTTCGCATTTTTAAAATTAAAAGCCAAATCTTTCCCATGGAGCATATTCTTCCGAAGGTCAGGGAGGTCGCGGGCAGGATTTCCTCCGCCGAAGAGCGCAGTAGGAAGCTCGCCGGCTTGCTTCGCAATCCTGATTTCCGTTTTTCATTCCCCGTAGAGAGAATGCAGCCCGACGGGATAAGGATAGCCGCCGTCGACGGCGGCATAGTCCAGAGAAGCGTTCACGGCTTCGATTTCATCCTTGCGAGGGCGGTGGGCGTATGCTTCTCTTACGAGCATGGTAAAGTCGCCAGCGCCGAATATCATCCGGAAAAGATGCCGCCGCCGGAATTCTTCGCCCTGGAGTCGCTGGCGGACAACGAGTGGGCCCAGAGCGCGTCGATGATACGGCAGAAGCTCGAAATAGCGAATGCGATAGAATGCGCTGAAAAGTTCAGGCCTTCGCTTCTCCTGCTCGACGGCTCAGTCGTGCCGCATTACACGGAAAGGCCTGCGAAGGGGTCGAAGGCGAAGGAAAGCTACGACGAAATGATTTCGCTTTACAGGAGGCTTTTCGAGAGATGCATGAGTTCGGATGTCATGCTCGCCGGCGTCATAGAGGATTCGAGGGGGACGAAATTCTGCGACATCGCTAAAGAGAAGGTCGCTTCGGCGGAATCCAGGAGGGACCTTGAATGCAGCCGCGACACCAGCCTGCTTTACTGGATGCTTAAAGAAGGCGAACGCACGCTCGCCTTCCGCTATTCTGAGAAGGCGGAGGAGCACCCCGCGATAAAGGACCTGCAGGACGTCGGAGCGGACGTGTTCTCGTTTTACCTGAAGACGGCGAAGTTCGACAGGCCGGTGAGAATCGACTTCCTCGGCGGCGAGAAGCTCGCGGACAAAATCGCGCCGCTTGTTCTTTCGATATCCTCGCACCACTCCGGCTACGGCTTCCCCAGCGTCCTGATCGAGGCCGACCAGGCGGCGAAGCTCAGCGACGGCGACATGGAAAGCGTTTACGAGCAGATAGTCGCATATACCGGCCCGCTGCCGGGGGTCTTGAAGCTGCGGAGGGACAGCAGGCCGTTCTGAAAATCCGTCCTTAACGCTTAAAAAACTTGCTCCTATTTTATTCACACTTTATGGTGATTCTTCAGGCGATTGTTATGGTGAAAGCTCATATCTGGGTGACCGAAGCACCCGAATCCGGAAAAGAAGGAATTACAGGGGGCGTAAAAAGCATGTACAATTTCAGGCTCTATACTGAGGGCGGTTCATATTTACAGGAATTAGGCATAGAAGCCGGCGAAAAATTAAAGAGAGATTTCTTGGGGGCTGTCGAAGAGGGACGCATTTATCTTAAAGCTGGCGACATTTCAAGGGGTCCGCCTCCGGGCTACAAATCACCAATCGGCGAGGATCGGCCAATAACTAGAGATGAAATTAGATCGGTGTTCCCCGTGCGCAAGCCTGAATAAATATTTAATTACAGGTTCTATTCATTCAATAATGATAGAAGCGATACTTTTCGACTTGGACAACACGCTCATCGATTTCATGACGATGAAGCGCAAGTCCTGCGAGGCGGCAATCGAAGCGATGATAAGCGCGGGCCTCAGAATGGACAGGAAAAAGGCGATGGACATACTTTTCGAGCTTTATGGCGAGAAAGGAATCGAATACAACCGCATCTTCCAAGACTTCCTGAACAAGACAACGGGGAGGGTCGATTACAAAATCCTCGCCGAAGGGATAGTCGCATACCGCAAGGCGCAGGCAGCTTACGTGAAGCCTTATCCCGGGACCGTCAAAACGCTTGTCAGGCTCAAGGAGAAAGGCCTGAAGCTCGGGATAGTTTCCGACGCGCCATCGGTGAACGCCTGGATAAGGCTGGTGGAGATGAGGCTGGAGGATTTCTTCGACGTGGTTGTCACGTTCCATGACACCGGTGAAAAGAAGCCTTCAAAGCTTCCCTTCCTCAAGGCCGTAAAGGAGATAGGCGTTGAGCCGGCGAAAATCATTTTCGTGGGCGACTGGCCGGAGCGCGACATCAAGGGGGCGAAGGCAGTAGGAATGAAAACAGCCTTTGCCCGTTACGGAAGCTCGAAAAAGGCCGGCAGGTCGAAGTGCGGGGCTGATTACGTTCTTGACAGGATAGACGGCCTGCTCGGGATAGTCTGGGAGTGATGCCATGGAACTCGGCGAGGCGGTAAAAAACCGCAGGAGCATCCGCTCGTATCAGAACAGGCCCGTCGAGGAGGAGAAAATCGAACGCGTTCTCGAGGCCGCGCGCTGGGCGCCGTCGGCAGGGAATCTCCAGAGCGTTGAGTACGTCGTCGTGAGGGACGAGGAAACGAGGAAGAAGCTCGCGGAGGCTTCTTACGGCCAAGTGCATGTTCGCAATGCGCCCGTGAGCATAGTCGTGTGCTGCAACTTCTCCAAGATATCGAATTACGGTTCGCGCGGCAAGGATTTGTACTCCATACAGGAGAGCGGCGCGTGCATACAGAACCTCATGCTCGCTGCGCACTCGCTCGGTCTCGGAACGTGCTGGATAGGGGCGTTCGACGAAGCGAAGATCAGCCAGATTATCAGAGCGCCAGCGAATGCGAAACCTGTTGCGGTCATAACCGTGGGCTACGCAGCCGAGAAGCCGGAGTCCGGCAGGAAGAACGCGAGGCATTCGGTTTTCCGAGAAATTTATGGGAAGGGATAAATCAGTCTATGAACTTCTTCTCCACGTTTTTAACGCCCGGTATGTAGGTTATCCTCTCCTCTATCTCATGCATGATGTTGTCGTAGAACTGGTGGTCTTTCGGGAGTTTGAGGGTGAGGATTACGACTCCATCGCTGGGGTTGAACTTGACGTTCTGGACTATCCCGACCGTGACTATATCCTTCCCGAGGCCGGGGTCCATCACGTGGCGAAGGCGCGAGCGCAGCACGCTCTCGTTTATGCCCTCAGGTTTCGCGAGCCCGTGCTTCTCCTCGTAATTGCGTATCGCGGATTTCAGCGCGTCTATCGCGAGCACGGAACAATGTATCTTCATCGGCGGAAGCCCGCCCAGTTCCTTCGTCACGTCCTTGAACTCGAGCCTTTTCGCCTGTTCCAGCGTTTTCCCTTTCGTCATCTCCGTCATTATGCTGGTGGTCGCGATGTTCGCGGCACAGCCGTACGACTTGAACTTGATGTCCCTGATGACCTGCGTTTTCGGGTCTATCCTGAGATAAAGGTTAATCATGTCGCCGCAGGCCAATGAGCCTTCCGTGACTTGAGCGTCCGCTCCCTTTATCTCGCCGACGTTCTTAGGATGGGTGAAATACTTGATGACTTTTTCCGAATACATAACTCTTTCCTGTAATTTCCTATAATTTTTTAGATTAAATCATATGATTTGCTAATATTTAAATGTTATAACAGTGTTATATCTTTTTATACTCCTGAGACAATATTGAAAAACATGCCCAATTTGCGTTATCGTTAATGGTGATATCATGGATGCTTATCTCGACAACGGCGCGACCACGAAGGTCGACCCGCGCGTGCTGGAAGCGATGATGCCTTACTTCTCGAAAGCGTACGGCAACGCGTCCTCGCTGCACAAGGCCGGCAGGGAAGCGAGGAAGGCAATGGAAAGCGCGCGCGAGACGCTGGCCGGAAGGATAAACGCCGAGCCTTCCGAAATCATTTTCACATCCGGCGGGACCGAGTCCGACAACCTCGCGGTCCGCGGCATCGCTTATGCTGCCGGCAAGGGGAAGCACATAATCACCACGAAGATCGAGCACCCGGCCGTGCTCAACACCTGCAGGTCGCTTGCGCAGGAAGGATACGAGGTCACGCTTCTGGACGCGGACAAGGAGGGGTTCATCGGCCTGAAGGCGCTTGAAAACTCGATAAGGAAGAACACAATCATAGTCTCCGTAATCCACGGCAACAACGAGATCGGGACGATACAGGACATCGCTAAAATCGGTGAGATCTGCAGGCAGCGCGGCGTGATTTTCCATACGGATGCCGTGCAGTCCTTCACCAAGGTTCCGATAGACGTGAAAAGGATGAACGTAGACATGCTTTCGATATCCGGCCACAAGATACACGGGCCGAAGGGGATAGGGGCGCTTTATGCCAGGAAGGGCCTGAAAATAACGCCCATCTCCACCGGCGGCCCTCACGAGTTCGGCCTGCGGCCCGGCACAGAGAACATAACCGGGATAGTCGGCCTTGCGAAGGCAGCGGAACTTATCGCAGCGAAAGAGATAAGGCAAATGACCTTGTTGCGCGACAGGCTAATCAAAGGCCTGCTTTCCATACCGGATTCCCGGCTCAACGGCCCGCGCCGGCAAAGGCTTTGCAACAACGTCAACGTCTCGTTCAAGGGAGTCGAGGGCGAGGCGCTGCTCATGTATCTCGATACGAAAGGCATTCGCGTTTCGACGGGCTCCGCCTGCTCGAGCCGCGAGGAGGGGCCTTCGCACGTTCTTCAGGCGATAGGAGCCGACCCCGAATGCGTAATGGGCTCGCTCAGGTTCACTCTCTCGAAATTCACGACCGCGAAGGAAACGGACTATGCGATAAAGACCACCAAGGAGACGGTCGCGCACCTGAGGAAGGTCAGCGGGGTGAAGTAAGGCGGAATAGGCAATGGAAAGGAATACGCCCAAGCTGGTTGCAGACGCGTTGATTCTGACAAAGGAAAATAAACTTATTCTGGTCAGGAGGAAATTTGAGCCCTTCACCGGTTTCTACGCGCTTCCCGGCGGCTTCGTGGAATACGGCGAAACCGTCGAGCATGCGTGCATGCGCGAGGCATGGGAAGAGACCGGCCTCAAGGTCAGGGTCATTCGCCTTCTCGGAGTTTACTCCGACCCGAAGCGCGACCCGAGGGGCCATACTGCTTCCGTCGTGTTCCTGTGCTCGGCGGTTGGAGGGAAGCTGAAGGAAAGCACGGAAGAGACAAAAGACGTGAAAGCCTTTTCGAAAAGCGAGCTGAAAAGGCTGAAGCTTGCCTTCGACCACGGGAAAATTCTGAAAGATGCGGGATTGATTTGACTAGTCAAAAGTCATAAAAATGAAAACCGAAAGATCAAATCAAATCCCGTAGAGCGCCAGCAGCCCTGCCATGTCCCCCGTGTTCAAATCCCTTTTCTTGGTTTCCCCTTCGGTTGAGTAGCCGTACATGGTTTCTTCCGTGCACGCATTGTACAGGTCGCTCAGGCCGATTGAATGTCCAAGTTCATGGGTCGCTATGTTTTGCAGGTCCATTTTTGTCGGATCAATTGCCGCATCGCCCCAGACGAACCTTGTGTTGAGCAGCATGTCGAATTCGACTATCTGCTTGCCCACCCGGGTGTACCATACCGTCGTCACTGCTATCACCTTGTCGTTTGGATAGTCGCCAAAGACGACGGCATTCTCGTAGTTCTGCAGCCCATATTGCGCCTTATAATTTACCGTGTATGCATTACTGAACAACTCACCGGATGTTGCGTTATCCCATGTCTCTGCGGATGCCGATATCCCTGAGGTCACGAAAGTTTCAGGCAATTCCTGCAGGTTCGCCGGGTTTATCGCGTAGCTTACAGGCAGGTTTTTCCATTTAACGCCCATGAGCTTGTAGCATTTTTCCGCCTGCGGCTTTCCCGGATTTGCTATCTTTACCTTGCCGTCCTTGTAATGTATAAAGGTTATCTTGTCAAGAGGCTCTTTCGGCTGCTTGTTTTCTGCCGTCGCAGAAGCTGCCGCAGCCGCTGAAAACACCAGAAAGATTACCGAGAGAATAGAAAAGGCCCAATAAAATTTTTTCATTTTCATTTTCAAACTCCCTAATTATTTAATTGAAACGGGCATTTAAATTTGAATCAGGTAACCGGGTCATTTCCGGCCGAATATACCACTATTTAATGCCGTTTAACCTCTTCAGCGAGTTTTATAAGATTTGGAGTGAATATAAGTTTAGGGTGAGTTGTTTGCCAAGACAGGCGGCCATAATAATAGCAATTTTGGTTCTTTCACTAATCGGAATGGCAGTTTCTTCTTCAACGGTTTCTGCCCAGACCGGATCTTCGACCAATACCAATCCGGGCAGCAACGTTTCTTCGTGCGCTGAAAACTGGTCATGCTCGGGATGGGGCAATTGCTCGTCGGGCGTATTGACAAGATTGTGCACGGACAAGAACGAGTGCGGAACAGAGATGAACAAGCCGCCTGAAAACCAGAGCTGCTCGACGGCAACAGGCATAGTAATGGTCAACATCCTGCGGCCTCCGGAGATATGCGGCGACGGCAGATGCACTGAAAACGAAACGTGCGGTTCCTGCCCCGCTGACTGCGGCAGATGCAACGTGGAATTCGGCCTGGCAGGCCTTATGACCGGTGCCGTAGAGCTCAGCCTTTCCGGATTGGTTGCCGTGTTTGTTATAGCGATGGTTTTTATTCTTCTGATATTCGCGCCAAGGAAGAAAGAGCACAGATGACAGCGGACGCTATTTTATAAATTCTGCTTCTCAATCTATCCATATGAAGCGGCCGTTCATCTCCCTGACGAGCGATTTCGGCGTGGGGACGCAGGGCATCGGCATCATGCGGGTGGTAGCCCTCCAGATTTGCCCCAACGCCGAGATAATAGACCTCAGGCACGGCATTCCCGAGTTCGACATAACCGAAGGCGCATGGACGATGGAAAGCGTTGAACAGTTGCCGGTAGGAGCGCATGTCTGCGTCGTCGACCCGGGGGTCGGGACCGAGCGCAGGGCGATCATTATCAAGACCAAGAGGGGCGATTATCTTATAGGGCCGGACAACGGCGTTCTCATTCCCGCTACCAGGAGGCTCGGCGGGATAGTGAAGGCCGTTGAAATCACGAACGAAAAATACATGCGCAAGCCCGTATCGCCTGTCTTCCACGGCCGCGACATTTTCACCCCCGCTGCGGCCTGGCTTTCAAGAGGCGTTCGTATAGAGAAGTTCGGTCCAGCCATCGAAGCAGGCAAGCTCGCCAAAGCGCCTTACGAGGAAGCGGAAGTGACCGACGGCATCGTTTCAGGGAAGGTAATCCACGTGAACCACTTCGGCAGCGTTTCGATCAACGTGGCATACGATGAGTTCGTGAAATCGGGAATAAAATACAAGGACGACATCACCATCGAAACGAATATCAAGAGGATTGGCACCAAATTCCTGAAGACCTTCGGCGAGGTTGCGAAGGGCGAGGTGATCGCGTTCCATGACGATTACGGCAGGGTTGAAATCGCCGTAAACCAGGGCGTCTTCACGGACAAATTCGGTGTCAGGCTCGGGGACAAAATAATAATCAGGAAATGAACTTCTTTTACGATTGTCGATGAATGTTAAGCCAATCTTTATAAAGGTGCGGGACACTTTTATTTTTTATCGAGATTGGGATTCTTCATGGGATTTTCTGATGGACGATTCTTATGGACGGCATAACGGAAATCAGGGTGCACGGAAGAGGAGGCCAGGGGGCGGTAACGACAGCGGAACTGATAGCAATAGCCGCGTTCAAAGACGGGAAATTCAGCCAGGCGATGCCGAACTTCGGCCCGGAGCGGAGGGGCTCGCCCGTCGAAGCCTATTGCAGGCTCTCCGGGGAATTCATCATGCTCCGCACGCAGGTTTACGGGCCGGATTACGTCATCGTCCTTGACGACTCGCTCCCCGGCGTGGTCGACATAACCCGCGGGCTCGCGAAGGGCGGAATGGTGCTCATCAACTCCGAGGAGAAGAAGAAGTTCGGCGCTTTCGCGACCCATACCTTGGATGCGAATAAGATAGCCATGGAAGTCCTCGGGAAGCCGATAGTCAACACGGTCATGCTCGGCGCTTTCGCTAAGGCGACGAGGCTCGTCTCGCTTGGCAGCCTCCTCCAGGCGGTGGAAGAAAGGTTCGAAGACGGCGGTATCAAGGAAAAAAACATGCTCGCCATAAAAAAAGCGTACGAGGAGACGAAAGCATGATGGATGACAATCAAGGTAAAACAAGCAAGGGCGGCATAAGCCCGAGCTCCAGGAACACGAAAGCAAGGAAAACGGGCGGCTGGAGGAGTTTCAGGCCGGTGTTCACGGACAAGTGCAGGGGCTGCGGCATCTGCGTGGCCTACTGCCCTGAAGGCTGCATAGACCTTGCCGAGGTCGCGGGAAAAAAGACGAAAGTCGCGAGAGTTGATTATGATTACTGCAAGGGCTGTTTGCTTTGCGTTGAAGTGTGCCCTTTCAAGAGTATAGAAAAGAGGATGGAGAAGTAAGAGACAAGCAAAAATTGACATTTGAGGGGTTTGAAGAACATGAAAAAAGTCATTGAAGGGAGCCATGCGATTGCAGAAGCCGTGAAGCTATGCGAGCCCGGCGTCATAGCCGCTTACCCCATTACCCCCCAGACGCACATAATCGAGCGGCTGGCGGAGATGGTCGCGGACGGCGAGGTTAAAGCGAAATATGTGAACGCCGAGTCCGAGCACTCGGCGATATCGCTCTGCCTCGGCGCGCAGGCAACGGGCGTGCGCACGTTCACGGCGTCGTCAAGCCAGGGGCTCGCCCTCATGTACGAGGTCCTTTATATCGTGTCGGGCATGCGGCTCCCGATTGTCATGGCCGTCGCCAACCGCGCGCTTTCCGCCCCGCTGAACATCTGGAACGACTGGTCCGACTCTTTCGGGGCAAGGGACTCGGGCTGGATACAATTATACTGCGAGAGCGCGCAGGAAGCGTTCGATACGGTGATACAGGCTTACAAGATAGCCGAAAGCGAAAAGGTCTCGCTGCCCGTGATGGTATGCATAGATGGCTTTTTCCTTTCGCACGTTTACGAGCCCGTCGACATCGCTGACCCGAAGCTTGTGAAAAAATTCCTCCCGCAGTATTCAGGCCAGGCCATCGATTTCGATGCGCCTGTCAGCCAGGGCATGTGGGCAGGGCCGGACCATTACCAGGAATTCAAGATGCAGCAGCACGAGGCCATGCGCTGGGCCAAGGAAGCGATACGCGAAACGAACTCCGAATTCAGGAAGGTTTTCGGCCGAAGCTATGGTAATGGCTTAGTCGAAACTTACAATATGGAAAACGCAAAATACGCTTTGGTCACGATGGGTTCGCTCGCGGGCACGGCGAAGCACATAATCAGGGAGAAAAAAATCGAGGACATGGGGCTCATACGCGTCAAGAGCTTCAGGCCGTTCCCGATGGCCGAGATAAAGAAGGCAATAAAGGATGTCGAATCGATAGGCGTCCTTGAAAAGGACATATCCCCCGGCCTTGGCGGCGTGCTGTGCTACGAGATACGCGGCCTGGTCAAGAATAAGAACGTTAGCACGTTCGTCGGCGGCCTTGGCGGCCGCGACGTAAAGATTGACGATTTCATGAAGATTTTCCGCGACATCAGGCAGGAAAGAAGGGGACTGATATGGGTATGAAAAACGCGAAAAGAACAGGCGCAACCGCCGGCATTCCAGAGACCGGCATTCCAGAGAAGGGATGCGAGACGTGCGCGCTGTTTTTCCAGGGCTCCACCAACTGCGCGGGCTGCCCCGAGACCATCGCAGTGAGAAGCATACTCGGCGTCGCGGGAAAGAACACGGTCGTCGTCAACGCTACATCATGCCTTGAAATCGTCAGCTCCCAGTATCCCAACACTTCGTGGGGCGTGAACTACATCCACGGCGCGTTCGAGAACGCCGCTGCGATCGCCGGAGGCGTATCGTATGCGCTCGAGAAGCTCGGCAAAACGGGCAACGTCATAGCCATCGCCGGCGACGGCGGGACGCTTGACATCGGGCTTCAGTCCCTGTCAGGCATGCTGGAGAGAGGGGAGAAGGTTTGTTATGTTTGCCTAGATAATGAGTCGTACTCCAATACCGGAATACAACGCTCTAGTGCAACTCCGTTCGGAGCATGGACCACAACCAGCCCCGCGGGAAGCGTGATACCGGGAAACGAGACATGGAAGAAGCCGATAGTCGAAATAGTCGCCGCTCACCACATTCCCTACGTGGCGACCGCCTCGGTCGGCTATCTGGACGACCTGAAGGCGAAGGTCGCGAAAGCGCTGAAGAAGGAGAACCAGCCGTCGTTCATCCACGTTCTCAACCCCTGCCCGCTGGGCTGGAAGTTCGACACGTGGAAGACCGTCGAGATGGGGAGGCTGGCCGTCGAGACCGGCATGTGGATTCTTCTGGAGATCGAGAACGGGAAGATGAGGATAACGAGGCCCGTCGAAAAGCGCAAGCCGGTCGAGGAATACCTGCAGGCGCAGGGAAGGTTCGCTCATTTATTTAAGCCGGAAAACAAACATATTATAAAACAGATACAGGAGCGCGTTGACAGCGAGTGGGAAAGGGCCGGCAGGATGTGCTCGGAGCGAAGCGGATGAAAAACGAGTGATGTTTTCAATTGGAGGTGTTATGATGCCATACAAAATTATACAGGATCATGGGGCGTGCATAGGCTGCGGAGCGTGCGCTGCCGTTTGCCCGGACAACTGGGTCATGGAAGGCGCAAAGTCCAAGCCGAAGAAGACCGAAGTAAAGGACCTCGGCTGCAACCAGGACGCTGCCAATTCCTGCCCGGTGCAGTGCATAAAGATAAAGAAAGCTTAAATTTTTTACTTCGAGGTTATTCGCGTGAAACGGAATAAGCGCAAAAAGGGCGCTATGCAGGCTTACGCTCTTTCAGCAGTTATAATAGCCTTGATAATAATTTCGCTTGACATACTTTTCTTTTTCATGTCTGCTCCGGCCAGAGGGAACGTCGGAGGCCAAGAAGGAGGCGATTACAACATCTCACTTGACGACGACCCGATGCTAGGGGATGCGAACGCGAAAGTCACGATAGTCGAGTTCTCGGATTTCGAATGCCCCTTCTGCGGGGTTTTCGCGAGGAACACGCTCCCGCTCATAAAGCAGAATTACATAGACACGGGAAAGGTCAGGTTCGTGTTCCGCAACTACATTGTCCATCCTGCCGCTCATCTGGCGGCGGAGGCGGCTTACTGCGCCAACGAGCAGGGGAATGACAAATACTGGGCGTACAACGAGAAGCTCTTCCAGAATCAGGCTTCGCTCGATGCGGACAGCCTGAAAGCCTACGCCAGCGGCCTGAGCCTCGATACGGAGAAGTTCAACGCCTGCCTCGATGCGGGAAAATACAAGGCGCAGGTTGACAAGGACACGCAGGATGGAGCCGCGAATGGCGTCAGGGGGACGCCGACCTTCTTCATCAACGGCATGAAAATAGTCGGCGCGCAACCATACGCGGCCTTCCAGCAGGCGATAGAGGCCGCGCTGAACGCGTGAGCGGCCAACCGGCCGGATTGGCTGTTTTTATACGGCAGACATCTGGCAGAAATCTTTAATATCCGCTTTATAACTTTTTATCATGGCAGATTTCGACATGTCGGGTTTCGATCTCGAGCTTGAGGAGTTCGACATCCGCAGGGTGAGGAAATTCGACAGGATATGGAAAATCGGTTTCGGGGGCAGCATAAGCTCCGCCCCTATAATAGCTGGGGATACGCTGTATTTCGGCGCCTGGGACTGGTGCATCTATGCGGTGAACAGGAGCGATGGCAGCCTGAAATGGAGGTTCAGGGGCAGCGACGGCTTCGGCTTCGGCCAGCTGCTCCTGGACGGGGTAATTTACGCGGGCTCCTACAACGGCAACTTTCACGCCATTGACGCGGGAACAGGCAAAGAGCTCTGGAGGATCAGGACAGGCGACCAGATACTGAGCGTCCCGTGCCATTACGGCGACAACGTTTATTTCGGCAGCAAGGACAACTTCGTGTACTGCCTCGACAGGAAGACGGGAAGGGAGGTGTGGCGCTTCAGGACGGGAAGCAGCATATCCTCCTGCCCCACGATTTACAAGGGCACCGTGCTGATAGGCTCTTTCGACGGTTTCCTTTATCAGCTGGACGCGGCGAGCGGGAGGGAATTGTGGCGCTTCAGGACTGGAGGCGAGATATTCAACACCTACCCGTTCGCAATCGACAAGGGCGTCATTTACTTCGCGTCTTTCGACAATTTCCTTTACGCCATAGACCTCGAGACTAAAAACATCAAGTGGCGCTTCAGGACAGGGCAATACGGGAACGCAGGCTGCCCTCTCGTCACGGAAGGCATGGTTTACCACGGCTCGAGGGATGGCACAATGTACGCGCTCGGCAAGGAAACGGGCATGGAAATATGGAGGTTCATGATAAGCGGCAGGGAGATATTGACCACGCTGCCGCTGCTGCACGAGGGCGCCATATACTTCGGGGCAGGGGACAACAACGTTTATGCGCTCGACCCAAAGACGGGAAGGGAGTTGTGGCGCTTCAGGACGGGCGGAAGGGTTTATGAAGGGACTCAAATAAGCGACGGCATCCTTTACATCGGCTCCTACGACTGCCGCATGTACGCGATAGAGCTGAAAACCAAAAAGGAGCTCTGGAGGTTCAGGACGTCGACGTTCCAGCAGTCGGAAATCCCGCCGCCTTACGAGAGCTTCGAACTGGTCATAAGAAGCAGCCCGCAGGAGGGAGGAGAAGAGGCGGCGCGCGAGCTCGAATTTTCTCATGCCGTAACCGGCAGCGCATACAAGACGAAGAGCGAATACGGCTTCAAGACCGAGTACAAGCAGGAAGGCGAGTTCGAGTACAAGGATTAGCTTTTCTAGCTTTCGTTTCTCAGAATCCCGGTATTTTTTATAACAGGATATACGGGTATTTATTTGGCCTGAGCCAACTTATTTTCAGGCTGTTTTATGTCGGAAAAAAAGCAAAAGCGCGTCGACGCGCAAAGCTCAAGCTTCAGGGAAATCGTGAACGGCGAATATGTCGATGCACCTGAAGCCGGAAAACCCTCCAAGCCCGGCCCGGCATCGGATAAGCACATAAGAGCCGAGTTCACCGACGGCGAGCCGAAAATTGTTGAAAACAGCCTGAAGAACTCGGTCGCCGAAGGCGTGTTCAATTCCGCCTCGAGCAGCATACAATCCTCCTACACCACGCCGCTCGCGCTCGCGTTGGGGGCGAGCAACGCGGAAATAGGGATTCTGAATTCCCTTCAGAACCTCGCGAGCACGGTTTCCCACGTGCCCGGGGCGATGCTCACGAAATACTTCAGCAGGAAATCCATATGGCTTGTATCTCAGATTCTCTCCAGGATACTGATATGGATACCCATTTTGCTGCTCCCGTTCCTTTCCATCGAAAACAGGATATGGATACTCATAATACTCCTCGCCCTGTCCAATTTTTTCCTTTACATCCGCTCGCCCGCCTGGTCGAGCCTCATGGGCGACCTGGTGCCGATGAACATCCGCGGGAGATATTTCGGCAAAAGGAACATGCTCGTAGGCGTGTCCGGCGTTCTGGCCACCCTGGCGGCGGGCTTCCTTCTGATATATTACGGCTTCGCGTCCATATTCCTCCTCTCGATAGCCTTCGCCGTGGCCGCGATTTTCTTTTTCATGAGGATGTACGAGCCGCCGATGAAGCGCATCTTCCACTACACCTACAGCCTCTCATTCGACCCGAAGGGCTGGTACAATGCGATGAGGATAAACAGGGAATTCGTCATATTCACTTCTTACATGACCTTCATGAATTTCGCCGTCGACGTCGCCGCTCCGTTCTACGCGGTCTACATGCTCAAGAACATGAGCATGGGTTACGAATGGTTCGCAATAGCCGTCGTAATCGGCGCGCTCGCGAGGGCAGCGACGCAGCAGTACTGGGGAAAGCTCAACGACAGGTTCGGCAATCGGAAAATCCTCATCATAGCCGGCTTCCTCGGATGCTTCGTTCCTTTCGGCTGGATGCTCGTCTCGAACGTGTGGCACGTCCTGATAATCAAGATATACGACGGCGTCATTTTCGCCGGCTTCGACCTCGTCGTGTTCAACTACCTGCTTGAGGTCGCTCCCGCGAAAAGCAGGCCGAAATACATAGCGGCCCACAACTTTTTCACCGGCTTCGGGACGGTCTTCGGCGACTTGGCGGGCGCGCTGCTGGCGCTGATGTTGGGTAACGCCAGCTTCTTCCTCCTCGCGGGGCTGCAGCTGGTTTTCCTTGCCTCGTTCCTGCTGCGGCTTTCGTGCCTTTCGTTCCTCTTCGTCATAAAGAACATCGAGGTCAAGCAGAACAAGCTGGTTCCTGTCAGGTACGTCTTCTGGCAGGCCATCGCGGTCGAGCCGGCGAGGGGGATAAGGCACGCGGTCATCTTCACCTTCCGCTACCCCTCCCACGTCGAAAAGGACATCCGCGACAGCCTGAAGAAGCTGGAATACAAGCTCAAGCTGAAGATGAATCTCTGAGGGGGAACAGCGAATCTTCATCAGGGCTCACAAAGTTACCCCTTCCTCCCTCAGACGTCGTAAAAGTTTTGGCTTGCCGCGGAACACGCGCACTTTTGCCGTATTCTCGTTGATTCCCAGCTCTTCGGCAATTGCACGGCCCCTTTTCCTTTCTTCTGCGTATATCAAAAGGGCTTCGCGATAAGGAGCTTCCAGTTTCTGGAACGCCCTCGTGGTGGCTCTACTTCTCAATTCTTCATCGTACATCACATCAGGTGCGCATCGTACTCGCGCATCGCACGGCTGTCCATGATATCCTGCAGACTCTTCAGCTATGTCTACATATCTCCTCCCCATATATTCCCTTCTCCCATTCTTTCCTTTCCAAATCCCTTCCCTTCTGAACAAATCTATCGCAGAATTTCTTACGATTTGGTTGAGCCATGGCACGAGGTTGGAGTTTTCCCTTATACTATCCCTTTCCTTCCACGCCTTCATGAAGGCTTCCTGCAGCGCATCTTCGGCATCGGCGTGGTTTCTTAGGATTGAATTACAAAACCGGTAGAGCCTGCCGTATTCTGCACGGAACGCATCTTCAAGAACCCGGACATATGCCAGCGTCTGGCCGCCGTTTCCGTGAATTGCCGGCGTTCCTCCCATGCCGGAGTTGCCGGTATCATAGACGGTTTCTGCCATGATGATAAACTATTGGCTTAAGTCTTATATTTTTATATGCGTATCTTTCCGGCTCTGGAAATTGCGGGGCGAAAAACAGGAAATTGAAAATATTTATCTGAAATATCAGGTAAGCGGTTCATAAGAAATTTACAATTCTGGTTGATCTAATTCAGGTATATCATATTCCCACTCCCACCAAAATTTCACTTCGTGCTTTGCCATTGCTTCCTTAAGTCCTTCCATCCTCTTGGCATTTTCATCTAAAATTTCTTTATCAGTTATGGAATTCTCTCTAGTATAAATAAAAGGGTGGAAAGGGCGTTTTCTTTTTTCGCCTTTATGCGCATCGTATATTATACCTTGAAACCTAATTTTTGACCATGCGTCTGGGTCTAATTCTTTTAAAGTTTCGAAACTTCTGAGTGCGGGTACAAATAATCTTTGAGGACCGAGGTGTTCCGATTCCATCAGGTAACCTTTCCATACTGTTCCCACTATCTTCATATTCGGAATAACCAAGCCATTGCGGAATAATTTAGAATCCCTGTTTATACCCGGGGGAACCAATAATGTGGCATTGTGATATGAATGTTCCTCATCTACACATTCTCCGACAACGCAGGGGGTGCACATGGGATATTGATTTTCTATACGTTTATCAAAAAAGGGCTGTAGTTCTTGGGGTATATTAAGAAACAACACATCAATACCATCAAGATCCTGACAAGAAGTTACATAAGCACCCTTGTGTGTGCTGCGATCCTGTGCAAGAATAGGGGATGTATATATCGATATCAATCCCTTGTTTTTCCTGCTTCCCCCTGTATCCATGGGCTGCCTCCTTTCCGGTTTCTCCGGCATCTCCCATAAAATGAATTTTTTTTAAGTTTTAAAAATGGCGCCTGCGCCAAAAATGCCAGAGAAAAACGATTTTTTGCCTGGCTTTTTTTGGATCTTTTCGCAAGTTTTTTATGCGATTCTTTCGCGTGTGCCTTAGACAAATTGCAATATGCAATAAGCGATTACGCATCGGCCGCGAATGCGAGAGGTTTTTCCTTTTCCCCGGAGCCGCAGGTTGTGGTTCTTCCGCTAGGTGGTGTCCAGTTCCGTGACCATGGAGGTATACAGTTCCGTAACCATAATGGGGGAGATGTTTCGCTGCGGCATAAGCGGTTCCATAAGTTCTGACAGCATCCCGAATTTCTTGCACCTGTGATTCATCCAGTTTCTTTATCTTCCTTCTCATCCTTATTCTTGCAGCCAGGCCGCATTTTTTCACTGTCGCGGGGCTGCAACCCATTTGTCCGGCAGTCTCAGCGATTAAACCATTGTTTTGAACAAGTGCTTTTGTTATATTCGCCCTTTTCTCGTCTGTCAATTCGTGCGTCTGTGGGATGGCTTCGCCGAGTTGGGCGCTTTTGCGGAGCGCCCGGTATAGTCCGCCATATCCGGCTTTCAGGTCGCCTCTTGACATGTTTCCAAAAATACGTCTGTGCTTCTGGAAAAAATGAAGCGGATTCCCGTAGTATTTTCTATTATTATAGACGAGCATGATTGCGGCGATAGATGCTCCTGTTTCATCCGAAAATTCCAGCGGATCGAGATCCCATAGTTTCCTCTCTATATTTTTTGCATTTGCCACGAGCCTAGCAGGATGAATGTAAAATTGCATGCCCTTTAACCCTCTCTCGAAGAGTTCATTGAGCTTGGCTAAACTGCCATCTACGATGCGATTCCTCAAAAGTCTCGACACTTCTTGGGCGGTAAATCCTGTTGTTTTGCCTTTGTATGCTACGGGAATGGTTTCGGGAGGTATGCCGCATTTTCTCGCTTCCGCGCACAGACAATCCAAAAATTTTCGTCTTGCGCGATCCACGTGCGCTTTTGCCGTATTTAACCCGACTTTTTGCTTTTCCTGAACGGCCAGCATTCTGCTCCCTTTGTCCCCGGAACAATAAGCCATCAACGTACCGCGCTTTTTTGGGTCCAATCTCCTGAGCGCCCCGCCGACCAACACACGTAACTGGTCTTTTTCATACAGCTGCGGCACCGGATCAAATGCTATTCCTTCACAGTCTGCATCTTCTGCATATTTCCTCCAGCTCCCTTCTTTCCCCCTTAGCAGGTCTAATGCAGAATTTGTTGCAATTTGGTGGAGCCATGGATATTCTGGGCACTCCTCTCTAAACGTGTTCCTGTTTAAACACGCCTTTAACATGGTTTCTTGCACTACGTCTTCGGCGTCCTGATGATTTCTCAAAATGCCTAGGCCTGTCCTATAGAGTCTCGCTCCATATTCTCTGAAGATTCGAGACGCATAATCAGAATCGGTTTCAGGGAAACCAACGTCCGGCCTCGGTTGGCTGTAGCCATTTCCCATTCCCGGCTCCGCATAAGAAATTTCCGCCATTATACGCACCATTGGGCCTTGAATTTTATATTCGCGTCGCCGCTCTCTTATGATTGTTACTACTTATAAATTATTAAATAAAAGGGTTTATAAACGTTAGTCTGGCAAACGGCCTTCAGGCCGGAATCCTGAAAAAATCTGGAAATTGCGTGGCCTGGATTCGGGCAGTATTTATTTGGGCTTAGGCAATTCTCTATTATTATGGGCAGCAGAACCATCATTCTGACGCATTCCGACTCAGACGGCATCTGCGCGGGAGCGATCGCGCTCTCCAGATTCCGCGGCGCGGAGATTTTCTTCACCAAGCCCGTCTCGTTCTTCGACGATCTGAATTCATGCAGCGAGGCGGACCGCATCATAATAACCGACATCGCCATAACGCGCAAGGACATTTCCGCGCTCATGAAACTGCTGGAGGAGAAAAGCAGGAGCGGCGAGGTGCTCTATTTCGACCATCACCCCGTTCCGGCCAAGGCGAAGGAAAAGCTGGCGAGGACGCTCGCCGTTTACGTGAACGGCGACGGCAGCGCATCGGAAGCGGTGTACAGGCATTTCCAGAACGAAATCCCCAAGGAGAGGATATGGGTCGCGATTTACGGCGCGATAGGCGACTACGAGGAGCGGACGGAGTTCGTGGAGAGCCGCCTAAGAAGCTGGGACGCGAGGGCGCTCTACTTCGAGGCGAGCATGATATTCCTCGGCATCAAGGACAGGGAGTTCGACGATTACGATTCGAAAAGGAGCATGGTCCAGACGCTTTCTGAAGGCAGGAACCCTTCGGACATCCCGGGCCTCATGGAGGCTACAAGAAGGGCGGTGAAGGACGAGTTCAGCCTTTACGAGCTTGTCAAGAAGAACGCGCAGAAGGTTGGCGATGTCGGGTTCGTGAAGGAGCTCTATTCGTTCGGGTTCCGCGGGCCTTCGGCCCTCTTCGCCGCGACCGTCACGAACAGCAGGGTTGGCGTGGCGGCGTTTGCCAGGAAGAACAAGCTCGACATAACCATGCGCTCCTGCGATTATTCCCTGCAGCTCAGCTCCCTCGCGGAAGACGCGGCTGAAGCGGTCGGCGGGTCCGGCGGAGGGCATCCTCACGCGGCGGGAGCGAGAATCCCCCTCGAAAAGTTCGACGAGTTCATAAGGGAACTGAACAAAGTCCTTAAGAAGCAATAGGCAGCGAGAAGATGAAAAATAAACTGAAAAACAAGTTCGGCTTCTCGGCAAAGGAACAGAGAATACTCTTGAAACTCAACAGCCCCAAGAAGATACAGGATTACATTGATTCCCTGGAATACAACCTGGAGGAGAAAGGCGAGACGTTCTATTCGCCGAGGGACGTGATGAAGCACGGGAAGGCGGACTGCGTGGAAAGCGCCGTCTTCGCCGCCGCCGCTTTGCGCTTCCACGGTTACCCGCCGTTGCTGCTTGACATAACGTCTTCAGCGAGGGACGACGACCATGTTGTGGCGGTGTTCAGGGAGAACGGCTGCTGGGGCGCGATAGGCAAGTCGAAATACACGTTCCTTTCTTTTCGTGAGCCTGTTTACAGGACAATCCGCGAGCTGGCAATGTCGTATTTCGAGCTTTACTTCAACTACTGGGGGGAGAAGACCATGCGCAGTTTCTCTCGTCGGCCGTTCAACCTGGCGAGGTTCGACGGCAGGGAATGGATGACGTCGGAAAAAAACATCTTCTACATCGGCACCCAGTTGGACAAAGTTCCCCACGAAAAGCTGATGGCCAGGGGGATGGCGAGAAGGCTCCGCAGGGTCACGCCGCTCGACAGGGAGGCAGGCGAGCTGTGGATCAGGAGGAAGGGGCTTCTCAAGAAGCTCAAGAGGGAGGGGTACTGAAAATCAGAAGATATGCGGAAATAATTACGGACCAAGATATAGAATTAATAAGATAAAATTACCAATCTTTATTTGATTGCATGCTTCCTGATTTGTTTCCAGACTATTTGAAATTCACTTCCATCAGAGGCGAATGCGAATCAAAAAGAAAGGCTGACTTATCAGAACAATGTTGGATGTATCCGACAACGATTTTGCCATTAAGCAATTTTCTGCGGGACAGCAAATTGGAATTTGTCGAACCAAAAAATCGGTCATTGGCTGGCTACATAGATCATATTACCACACAAGGGGAGGGTTTTTGCAATGTAGGCAAGACATACATGCCTTTGACATCCTTGCCGCAAGATAGGGGAAAGGCAAAAACAATTCTGGAAGAACTGTTCAGGCTTCCCAACATAGGCAAAGGCTGTGGCGGCGAGATGGCTTTTAAGTATATGGTAAGCGAGCTTGTCGACAATATCTACGAACATTCCCATTTTACCCATGCCAACCTGTTGGCCCAAAAATACCCGAGAAAAAATTTTGTCGACATATCCATATATGATAACGGCATTTCGATACCCGGCTCCTTTGAAAAAATTGGCCTGAAAGGATTTGAAGATTATGACGCATTAATCGAAGCGATAAATGGTCTCTCATCCAAAGACGTCGAAAGAGGTTTTGGGCTCAGAAGTTGCCTGAATATATTCACAAAAGGTTTAAAAGGCATATTTTTACTAGTATCTAGGAACGGGGCCCTTTCAGCAAGAAATGGCGATGTGCGTGCATATAAATTTCAGAACTGCCATAAATTAAATGGGACGCTCATAACCATAAGGATTCCGGTCACTTCGGCAAAGGTGAATATTTATGAATATGTCGGGAATTGAACAAACGCTAGCGATAAAAATAAAGGATGCTATATCCCAGGATTTGGCCCTGAGGGACACTGCAAATGAATTTTTTGACTACATAGAAACAAGAAAAAACAGGAAAATTGCAATTGATTTTTCAGGCGTAAGTTCTATTTCAAGATCATTTGCCCAGCAATATTTGGCGAGGAAGCAGAAAAGCAGGAAGGAGATAGTAGACGTTAGTATACCGTCAAATATTAGGAAAATGTTTGAATTGATAAAAAACCAGAAAAAAGAGAAAAATTTTCTTGACAGAAAGGCAATAAAGCTCATCTGCATCTAAATTCGATTCAACGTCTAAAATTTGGCTAAACATACAAAATTATAGCCGTTTTTATTATCCAAGTGCATTTTATTCTCATGGACGCTAAACAGGGCGCATTCGCCGTAAGGCTGGCGAGGAAGGCGGTTGAGGAGTGGGTCGGCAAAGGCGAGAGGCTCGCGAGGCCCAAATGCGGCAAATGCTTTCTCGCCAAGTCCGGCGTCTTCACCACGCTTTATACATATCCCGGCCGGGACCTCCGCGGCTGCATAGGTTTCCCTTCTCCGGTCCTGCCCCTCGCCGACGGCATAATAGAGGCCGCGATAAGCGCGACGCAGGACCCGAGATTCCCGTCCTTGGACAAGAGCGAGCTGGACAAGATAATAATCGAGGTCTCCGTCCTGACCAAACCTGAAAGGATTCCTGCCAAAAAACCCGAAGAATACACGGGCAAGATAAAGATAGGAAGGGACGGCCTGATAATAAAAAGAGGCGCGCGTTCCGGCCTCCTTCTCCCCCAGGTACCCGTCGAATACAGATGGGACGCGAACACGTATCTCCAGCATCTCTGCATGAAGGCCGCGCTTCCATCGGACGCGTGGTGCGCGGCAGGGACGGAGATATACGCGTTCCGCTCCGAAATCTTCGGCGAGAAAAGGCCGAACGGAGCGATAGAAAAAACGGCGGCCAAGATTTAGGCATATCTTTATAAGACGTTCGGCCAATTCTCTTAGGGGTGTTTTATGACGGTCGTAATAAAGAAGGATGGCAGCAGGGAGAATTTCAAGAGGGACAAAATCGTAAAGAGCATAGGGAACGCTGCAAAAAGAGTTACAATCGACAATAAGAAAGCGAAGGAAATCGCTGAAAGGGTCGCGAGGGACGTTGAAGACAATTTCAGGGACAGGGACGAGGTCAGAAGCAGGGACATACGCGACAGGGTTTTGAAGGCCCTGGAAAGGGAAGAAAAGAAGGTAGCGAAGGAATTCAGGTCTTTCAGCAAGGACTAAATCGCAAGGCAAAAATCCGGGAACCCGGTGGGCAATTTATTTTTTATTAGTTTTTATTCTCTTAATTTATCTATTTTATCACATTTTTAACACCGATAAGTAACGAATGAATAGGACACCTTTTTAAAACATTTTTATACCAGAAGAGCTAATAAGTAATTATTCCGGCATCGCTGTTTAGCTTTGTTGGTCATCAGGGGTGGGGTGCAATGGTAAAACACAATCTGATTTACGGCATATTTTATGGAGCGGTCCTGTTGGTTTTGCTGGCGATGCCTTTCGCCTTCGGTGAGGATGTTTCCACAAGCGTAGCGATAGGAAATTCGCCTCCTGTGGTCGGGACTGTAACATCATCGGACGATTTTGCCCCGCCAACTTGCGGGAATGTCACAGCGTGGTGCAACGCGACGATAACGGATGCGAATGGCTATAACGATATAAAAATCGCCAACGCAACCCTCTGGGATCCTGCATCAACAACAATAGATGGATCTGATGACAACAGTACACATTACGTCACCAGATGCTTCCTGAATGGCGGTTCAGGCTCGGCTATAAACGCAAACTGTTCTTTTGCCATTGTGTACCATGCAAATCCAGCCGAATGGACATGCAGGATATACGCAAATGACACGAGCTCTAACGTTCACAACAATTCAAAGACCGATGTCACGATAATTACTCTGCGCGCGCTCGATGCCAACAATACGATTAGCTTCGGTACGCTGAGCCCGGGAACCAGCAGCACCGCGGATGCGAACAACACCATACTCAACTGCGGCAACGTCCCCACGGACCTGAACCTTAGCGGTACGGATCTCACGAACGCGACCGCTTCCGTGACCAACATCTCGGTAGGCAACGTGAAATACAACATCACAACTCCGGACCAGCAGTACACCACAAGCATGACGTCGCTTTCGGCAACGTCCACATATACGAATTTCACGCTGACCAAAAGGACGAGCGGCCTGAGCCTCAATAACACGTACTGGAAGATAGGCATACCGGCCAGCATCGAGAACCTTGTTTTCACCGGTACCATAACTTTCACCGCCGTGCCGGATACGTGAGTCCGGGATGCGGAAAAGAAGATTTCGAGAGTCTTTTTTATTTCCCCTTATTTTTATATACTCTATTGAGGGTGGAAATGGTGCCATGATGGAACGGAAATTGAAATTTTTAATCTTTTCGGCCGTGGGGATTTGTCTCGCATTTTTATCCATGAGGGCCGGGGTTCTTGCGGGTCCGGCATCCCCCCTCGTTTCGGGCATTACAGCAACCGATCCCGTAAACCTCAATACCTGCTCGACTGTCGTGATCTGGTGCAACGCAACCATAAACGACGGCGACGGATGGGAGGATATAAACAATGTCAACGCAACCCTCTGGGACCCTGCCTCAACGGCCGAAGGTTCTTCTGACAGCAATAGTAACCATTACACGAACTCGAGCTGCACGCTGGGAGCGAATGTTTCTTTTACCGACGTCCCCGCAAACTGTTCTTTCACGCTCCAGTATTATGCCAATCCTGCCGACTGGACGTGCAAAATATATGCAAACGATACATCGGGTAACTCCGGCAGCAGTTTCATAACAGATGCGACTATAAACACATTGCGGGCCCTCGACGCTGAGAACGCAATTGATTTTGGCTCGCTCGTTCCTGACAGCACGAGTCCGGAAGATGCGAATAACACGGTCACTAACTGCGGCAACGTGCCGATAGATTTAAACCTGAGCGGGACGGATCTCGTGAACGCTTCCGCCGGCATAGCCAACATATCGGTGAGCAGCGTCAAGCACAACGTTACCGCCCCAGGGCAGGATTATGCCGCGGGCATGAGTCCGCTTTCGGCAACGCCCACCTATGCGAATTTCACGCTGGCAAAAAGGACGAACGGCCTGAGTATCAACAAGACATACTGGAAGATAGGCGTACCTTCGGTGATTGAAAAACTGATATATACAGGAACCATAACATTCACGGCGGTGGATGATAATTGAGGATGATATCTGAGCGAGGGGTGAAAATATGAGAAAAATTCCGGCCAACCCGGTCATGATGGCAATTTTCGTATTCGTGCTTGTGCTGTTTTTCGGCATGGCGCGCATTGTTAATGCCGCGAGCATAGGCATAAGCCCTGCCGAATTGTCTTTTGACAACGTCCTCAAGGGCGGGTACGCAGAAAGCGCGGTCTCAGTAAGCACGTCCAGCGAAACGCCGCTGAATTTCACGATAAGCGCGCAAGGCGCGGTCAAGGACTGGATAGGCTTCGAGCCTTCCCAGAACCTGACCATCAGCAGGAACGAGATGAAGAGAGTAAGCATTATCGTGAAACCGCCGGCGACAGTCGCGAACGGCGTTTACACGGGGAACATTCTTGTAAGCACCAGCTCAGCAAGAACCGGAGGGACTGGTGCAGGAGTTGGCGTGACCACCGGCACGACTTCTGATATAACCGTGAAAATCACGGGCGATGAGATAAAAAAAGCGGCCGTTGAAAACATGGAGGTAAGGGACACTGAAGAGGGGTATCCGGTTGAATTTTTAATATCCATACTGAATCAAGGGAACGTGGTGATAACCCCTCTGATAACGATAGAAATATCCAAGAAGAATGGAACGGACGTTCTCAGGTCCGCAAGCCACGGCGAGACCAGCATACTGCCGACGAAGATGGGCATAATAAGGGTGAAAATGGGGACGGAAGGCCTTGACAAAGGGGAATACGCCGCGAAAGTCGGGGTTTTCCTGGGCGAGGAGAAATTAGCGGAGAGCACGCTTTCCTTCAGCCTGCTGGAAAGAGGGACT
>Ga0315277_10002737_pt1 | contig 24314 bp, 29 predicted proteins | sample YL17G05_15_MG_FD_203695 | JGI IMG/M metagenome (GOLD analysis project Ga0315277, IMG submission 203695) | Sediment microbial communities from Yellowstone Lake, YNP, Wyoming, USA - YL17G05_15 | ecosystem: Environmental > Aquatic > Freshwater > Lake > Sediment | place: USA: Wyoming | collected... | reverse complement strand
GAAACAATTAAGACTCAGATGCGCCCGGGCGATCCACTTGTAAGCCACCGTAAAATCAGTCAGTTAAAGGAAACACAACCGACGTTTGACGCCGTAGATTCCAGTTGTTGTTCAAATTCGCGAGCCAAAAGCTGAAGGCGAAACCGTCGTCGTTGCAGCTGGAGCAGATCGACGCCTCATTGGTGTTGTCTTTCCTGCAGTACTTGGAATCAAGTCGTCACAATACTGCCGGCAGTCGGAATGTCCGCCTGGCTGCGATTAAGTCCTTTATGCATTTTATCGAATATCGAGTTCCCTCGGCTCTCGACCAAGTGCGTCGCATTTTGGCCATCCCATCGAAAAAGACAGTTGCGCGACTCGTAGCACATCTGGAGATCGACGAAATGCAGGCTGTTCTGGACGCTCCAGATCCGACTACTCGCTACGGTATCCGGGATAGAGCGATGCTTCATCTGGGTTTTTCTGCTGGCTTACGTGTTTCTGAACTCGTTGGGCTCAGAATCAATGACGTAACCTGGCATTCGACTCCGAGCATCCTCGTTCAGGGAAAGGGGCGGCGAGAACGAGCGTTGCCGCTCAACAAGGAGAGTGCCGCCGCAATCCGGGCGTGGTTGAGCCTTCGCGGCGAAGCCTTTGTTCCGGAGCTGTTCCTCAACGCCCGAGGGAAGAATATGACGCGCTCAGGATTCGAGTACGTTTTACATAAACACGTCAGGACTGCTGCCAGATCCTGCCCGTCTCTCCTAAAAAGGCGCATCTCTCCTCATAAGCTGAGACATACCTGCGCCCTGATTGCCCTTCAGGCCACGCGAGATATCCGCAAGGTATCACTCTGGCTCGGCCACAGCAGCATTCAAAGCACGGAAATATACACCCGCACAGATCCCACGGAAAAACTTGAAGCAATCGAAGCGATCACTCCGCCGACATTGCGACGAGGGCGCTTCCGGCCACCCGATAAGCTCCTGGAGATGTTGATGGGGCGCTAATTATGCGGAGTCCAACAAGGGCAGGATCTGGACTACACCATTGTCGCAACCCGTCCACTCCGCATTACTGTGGACAACGCATTCCATCGGTAATGCTGATCAGCGCATTACCGATGAAGTTGTCCACCCCCCGGAGCGAAGCGACGCTGGTGTGTTGTTATAATCACCTAACTGGACAACATCAGGATGGTTCTGGGGCACCCGTATGCGCACTTCCACAGAGCGGTCGTCCGGGGATTCGCGTTCTGTGCTGAAGGGTGAACTTTCGCCTTGATAGTCCACCTGCATCTGTTCCCGCTCAACACCTTCTTTCATTAGGAAACTGGCGGCTGCCTCAGCACGGAGGCGCGAGAGCTTCAGGTTTTGGCGTTCGGGGCCGGACCGGCTGGCACGTCCAATGAGTGCCACCTGGTTGCGTGGTGCAGTAAGGATATCAGCAACGGTCTGACGCAGGAAGCGCCGATGTTCCGGCTTCACCGTGGCGCTCCCCACATCAAATCCGCAAAGAAGAAAGGTGGTGCTGCAACCCTGTGAGTTTGTACCGAGTGGTTTTACTCCACTTCTGTCCGCCATGCATCCAGCCTTTCCTTAACGTCGTGCGCTCGCGACAGATGGTTTGCCCTAATCCTTTGGCTCTTCCTCGAACGCGCGTAAGGGCACCTGCGCAAGCTTAAGGCGCATGACCTGGAGCCGTGCGGGATCAAGACGGTTCAGGGCCTCTGCTACGATTTGTATTCTCAGCGATGGCACATTTCCTTTCTCGGTCTTGTCATCGCTTAAGCCCGCGACCGCAAAGTGCAATTCCAAGTCCAACTCGGAGCCGCGACGGTCCGGATTCGTTTATGAAGGAGTTCCACGGGTACTTTCAGGCGGATGCATATTCCGGCTACGACGAGTTGTACCGGGATAGCAACCGGAACATCACCGAGGTGGCGTGCTGGGCGCATGCGCGGCGGCGTCATTTTGAAGCCCAGTCATCCGACCTGATGCGCTCGACGGTGATCCTGGCCTACGTCCGTCTGCTGTGTGACGTCGAACGCGAGGCGCGAAACATGGGAATGACCGGCGAGGCTCGGAAGGCACTGCGCCAGGCCAGATCTGTACCGATCCTTGAGGACATCAAGGCTTACCTGGAGCGGGAACAGCCGGCTGTGTTGCCAAAGAGCCCGGAAGGTACGGCCATATCGTATACATTATCGAACTGGGACGCTCTCATCCGGTACTGCAACGACGGCGACCTGGAGATCGACAACAACGAACGCAGCCTGCGGGGAATCGCAGTTGGAAGAAAAAACTGGACCTTTCTTGGCAGTGATAACGGCGGCAATCCTGACCAGCCTGACGACCACGTGCAAACGCCTGGGCGTCGATCCCTTCGAATACCTGCGCGACGTCCTTCAGCGCATCAGCACACATCCTCAGAGCAATCTTGACGACTTACTGCCGGACCGGTGGAAAGCCGCTCAAGCGGGCGCAACAGCTTGATCCCTACGCTCGCCCCTTTGTGACGACATATGCAGGGAAAACGTTAGGCATGGGTTTGCCGGATGCATACTGATTTCCGCACTATCAATTATCGTGCCTGCGCTCACCACAGCGCCCACAACGGTGGACTTGCCCCCCGCGCCGCGACCGCGCTTCCCCGGCTTTGGTCCCCCCATGTACGTCTCATCGACCTCGACCGCGCGTCGCAGTGGCTCACGATTGGGAGCAACCATCGCTCGTCGCAGCAAGCCGTCAACCATGAAGTCTGTTACAGGTTTATCCCGAAGAGATGTTTTGTGGCGATTTGACGCGGACACCGAAGACGATATCCTGCGGCATTCCAGAAAATCCTTTATACATAGCGTCATAAGTAATTGCGCATCATTGCTACGAGAAAGGCCAATTTTGCTCGCCTCTATTTCATTCGATGCGCATGTTTTTATGACTCCGCGTATAAATGCGCACTATCGCCCCTCGTCTACAAGCAAGGAAATACCAGATATCACAGGTAGGATTTAGTCCAATCGAAGATTTTGTCGCGGCAAGCGCGATAAAATCTCTTAATTCATTATAGTTGCCGAAAGCACGCGGTTCACAATTCAAGCATCCGGGTTTGCCGGAGGTCGCTGACTACGGTTTTTTACGTCAGACGGCCCTCCAACTTACCGGGTGCACGCATAATTCCAGATCTCCTGACATACCCCGGCGGAAATCTGTCCGCTTTTTTCTCAAATCAGGAATTCCGCAACCCCAAAACGGAGGCGTAGCGTAGTCCCTGGAAAGGTCGTTCCCATCTTGTTGATCTCCTCGCATACTGAAGCAATTGCGCGGGAGCGATGCGGTGAACTCAGGGGCGCAAGGGTCACGCACAATTCCTTCTCATTCGGTTCGATGGAGGCTGAACTGCGGAGGGCAGTCTGGATCAGCGTCCGCCCTTCATCCTCGGTTCTCGAATAAATCGGTCTGAGCAACTCCACGAGGCTTCCCTCGATCTGATAGGCCACCATCTTTAGGACGTTGGTCAGGTGTTTACGTTCGGTTGAGAGCTTCATGGCATTTTCCGCGGCCGGTGCTTGTGACAATGGGATGCGAACCGGAAGCGATTTCTGGCGCTCCGTGAGTCTCGTGATTTCATCGGTGGCTTCCAGGAGCTCACGCTGGACCTGCTTTTCGGCGATCGTGAAGGCGCGCATCGTCGGGGTTCGTCCTTCCAGGTAATCGAGCGCAGTCGAACCGTATTTCTCCCGGAGTTTCGCATAGCGGGCACGGGCGTTGCGGAGTTCCTTATCAACGGCCTTCCGTGCCGGATTTGGGATGGAACGGTTTGGATCATCGGGTTCAGCCTGGTAGTCAACAAGTGCATCAATCAGGAACTCCTGACGCATGTACTTGAAGAAATTTTCCTGTCTCCAGCGTTCGAACATACGGTATGCGACGACAATATCACGCAGATCCCACCGGCTGGTCAGGACTGCGGTCTGGTGGCCAGTATCCGTCAGACGGGTCACCTGCCGGAGCCGGAGCTTACCTTTGAGGAACCGGACCGCCTGATCATGCAGTAGGTACTCGACGTGCCGACCTTCCAGTTTAGCCTTTCGGAAGACAAACCGCTTTTCCGCGACATGACGGAAGCGCCCCTTGCGATAGGTCAGGATATCGAAACCCATGTCCAGGATGCTGATGAAGAGCTTTGGGGACCAGCCACCTCTATCGAACACAACGGTCAAGCGCCGCTTTGTACCGAGCAAATTTCGGACCTCCTGGAGGATCGGCACGAGCATCCGGGTCATGGCTGCGTTGGCTTCTGCGGTGACGACAAAGAGTGGATCGCCCTTGTGGTCGTTGACCCAGTAATCGGTGGTGGCCGGTCCAGCGATCCGTGTGCGCGTCTGGTAGGCCTTTGGAATTTTGCGCTTTCCGTGATACGCGCGAATATGTCCGTCGAGATAGAGGAACCCCAGGGTTCGTCCGCGTTCGGCTATGCGTCGGCGAGCCATTTCAAGTCCGAGTTCCTGGCTTCGTTTCATCCCGGCAAGCCGTGCCAGCTTGCGGCGCAGGGTTTTCACTTCGGGCATTCGATCGAGACCAACGATGCGGCCGAGATCGCCCGGGGAATACTCCTTGAGTGCTTCCGGCCGCGGGATGCGCAACAGCGACAGCAGGACGGATGCGACAAGGGTCGTCCGCAGCCCGTAAAATGCCGGACCGATGGAACCGTAGATCTTGCGCGCTACGGTCAGCAAGCCGCTGGCGACCAGAGCCGGTATGGCGAGTAAGACGCCGGCACCGGGCAGATTGTCCGCGCGCACAAACAGGGGCGCTGCATCTTCGAGTTGACCCATCGCCGCCAGCAATCGATCCAAGGAACGGTTGAGGGGATTGATATCAAAACTTTTCCCAAGATCCTCACCCACTGCCGCGTTCTCTGACGTCGTGACAGGGGCTCCCGAGGATTCAACAATCACATCCGACCGTGATGCCGTAACGGGCGAGGCCGCATCGTCCGTTTTTCCAGGAAACGGCAGGTATGCCTCTGGGTGCGCTTTCCACCCGAGCCGACGCAAGCGCTTCCGGACTGAGTTTTCCGCAAGACCCATCTGTTGTGCGATGCCTCGATTGCTGAATCCCTTTTCCCTGAGATGGAGGATCTTTCGATCGCGTCCGTCCGCCTCTTTCGGTACTTTCTCGGAGGGCCGTCCTGCAGTGCGACCCAAAGCCTTCAAACCGCCCGATTCAAACTGTTGCTCGTACCGTCGAATGCTCCGCGTCGAATAACCGAAGGCACGAGCTATCTCGTCTTGACTCGCGTATCCTGAACCAAACAGGGTGAGCATCGAATACTCTTCAGCCGCACGATCAGTGATATCGTAATGGGCCACAATCACTCCATGTACGAGCACCACCCGGCGAGATCCCTCGGTGCGGATACAAACGCGGTCGTTAACGACAATCACGCCGGCAGGCGGCGCACAAAATTCGAGAAGTAATTGCTGTTCGTGTGACATGGTTGGCAATCATGACCGACCATGCCGTGATCAGAAAAGCGGACAGTTTTTGGTGCGCACTCCAGATCGCGAAATACGATCGCGATCTATAGAATTCGGAATTCACAGGAGAGCCATCGCGAGTGCTTCTGGCGCGGTTACACAAAGCATTTTGCAAATTAACACATCAAAAAGCGGACAGTTTTTGGTGCGCACTTTCGAACAAAAAATGCATCTCAAATTAACACATTTGGTGCTGGTCACAAGAGAGCCGCACGACGGACCTGGGGGAGGCAGAGGGCAGTTTTTGACCAGAAAAAAAGCGGACACATTTCGGTGCGCACCCATGTCCGAAAATATGCACAAATTCCCAGCAATTTCAGGGGTATGTCAGGAGATCTGAATTCAGGTCACATAACACGCCTTGGTAAGTACAACATGACATAACCGCAACAGGAAAACAACAATATCGCTATATTTCGTAAGAGTGCAAGTTTAAGAGATCCACCTGGAATGAACGGACCGAAACAACCACAATCAGGAACATCGATTCCAGAAATCGCAAGTATAGTCAGACCGAATGTAAACAGCGCCATAAGGCCACAAAACATAATCAGCCCAGCCCTAGCGTACGGTTCAATCAATAACAATAATACAATAAACATTTCCACGGCAGCAACAAGGTAGACAACCTGTTTTCCGTACACAAAGCCAACCACGCCAAAAGCCTCACTCACTAGCGTCACCAACCCCACACCTCCTGCAGGATCCACGAGTTTGCCAACTCCCGAAAGCAAGAACACGCTGGCCAGACCATACCTTATGAGTGCCTTCCAGAAGACGCCGGGACTCCAACACTGCACCATGACATCCTCTCGTTGTAGAACGCGTCGTTTACCAATTATTGTAGCTCGCCCAGCCGAATAATGCCGAGTTGAGCAACCCGTAAAATCGGATAATCGCTGCGCTCGCTAATATAGAACCTATCGTCGTCATCCTTCCATATCACGTCGATTACAGTATGCAATGACCATTTCTCGCCAATTTCACCATAATTCAACAGGAGACCATTCTTCCCAAACAACTCCACGCCGATCAGAAACCCGTCGTTAGTTCTAATCTTGCTGAAATGTATCAGATGGCCATTGCGAAGCTGAAATATTCCCATGCTCTCAACATGAATAATGCCCACGAATCTCGTTCCAGCGGATTGCAGCATAAAGCTGACATTTTCCGGCACCGCACCATGACCTACTTCAAGGCGTGTCAAAGCAGGCACCTGACGAGAATATCCCCTGATAATCCCGACGTTTGATCCCTGTGATGTGCCGATACGATAGCGATGCAAAGCACCCTCATACACATAAGGTGCATAAATGACATCGCCATCATCAACAATACAAAAATGTCCTGGATTTACTTGACTCAGTTGATCATACATCAAGTCCCAGGCACCAGAATAGTCCTTTAGCTCTCCGAACGAAGCATTGACGTTCAGGCTGCCCTTATCCAACACATGAAATAGCCACCTTGCTGACCTCCGGACATACCCGTTCGGCATTGCGTTGGGAAGCTTGTACAGCGCTAAAAAGCAGGTCTCGTCAAGGGGCATCACCTGCCGTGGCCAGAGGACCCAACGAGCGTCCATCTTCGTTGTACTGATAACATCTCCAGTAGAAGAATAACGTGTAAGTCGCGTGTTGATTCCATCGAACACTGAAAGCGTTCCTGACCTGTCCATTGCCATGCAACTGACATCATTGAGTCCTCCTGGGTGATCTCCGCGCGTGCCTATTGATCTCACATGAACACCGTTTTGATCAAAGACCTTGATGTTCATGGCAACCGCATCTGCGACATAAATCAGTCCATTTGGGTCAGTCACAACTGCACGAATCTGTCCGAACAGATACGCAGGTCGCTCGCTGATATCTGTCCCAAGACGCAAGCGATCGTCAAAACTTACTTGCATTGACGGAGGCTTTTGCTGGATGAGATTGTGCGATCCGGCCATGGGTTGTTGCTTGCAGGAGTAATGTGGTGCCGCGCTGATTAGAACAACGCATGTCAACAATAAGTGCAATGTCGCAGCGAGGCTGCATTTGGCCATCATTGGAGGATCTCCATAAATGTGTCTTCTATCACACAAGCAAGCGCGGTATGGGAGTTTCCGAAAATCAGTCTCTCTGTAATGGCTAATAATAGCCACACGTCTGTCACGGTCTGTAGAGGACCGGCTCCATTCTATAGGACAAGATGAGCTAGCTTTGAACTGAAGAACGCTTTCAGCATTCAACCAGCACTGTGTCTGTTCCACTTGTCTCGCGACAAAGTGGTATGCTTTCACGCAGCAACTACCACAGAATACCGCGGCTACGTCCGTCGAAGCCACGTCACTTATCGCCACCACGGCGAGATGTTGGAACTCTCCGTTCCTTTTGCAGGAATTGCAGATCGTATCCGAGCAATGATAACATAAGTGTTTTCGATCGGCCGTGCTTCAGAGCACGAATGCGCCTCAGTCACCATGGACACAAGGTACTTGCATGATTAAAAAGCGTGACGCATCCTCAATAGCGCACATCTTTGGGCAAGTCGCAGACTATTGGGAACGCCGGTTCAAAACGCCCCCGTGTTTCGATTTAAAACGCTCCTGTTGCTCGCGGGAAACAGATACCTATGTGGCTTCATGACATACCGCCAAAAGAACTTGCGGAAGCCCCTTTTCCTTCAGGGAGCGATTTTCACCGGCGACGGGGGAAGTTTCGCCGCCTAAACGGGGGCGACTTTCACCGCCAGTCCTAACTATAACCGCATTTGTCAGCTGCCCACAGTAGAGGTCCCATTTGCTAGCTTCCTAGCATCGTCGCCTCCGGCGCGCCTACATGTGTAGCCTGTTGCAGGGGTCGTTTGAATGATCTGTCGTTCCTTGTTCCCAACAAGTGGCCACCACGATCTCTTGTGGGCTAGATCAGCAAGACTGGCTCCCTATCTAAGCCGTGAGGCCGCCCGACCCAATCGTACCTGTGAAATAGGGCTCGGGCGACCCACGCATCTCATTTCGTTTCAAGGAGACAGAGATCACCACTTAACGAACAAGTTCCGCCTGGGTAATGGACAGTGCACTTCGTCCAGCCAAATATGACGCTAAGGCAATCCTGCGGCGGCGGATACATCGGATCCTCGCAGGTCCAGCATTGTTTGTCCTCGGCTAGCAACAGCCCAGCCTGTGTAAGTACAGCAACAGCGATACACGCCAGACAAAACATCATGCATATCCGAGTGACAACTCTTATTCGCTGCTCGTTCATCGCATACCTCCTCTGAAGGTCGTGACATAGTTTCTGAACACATCACCGTTTCGAACCACTTTGCGCGTGATCCCTCCGTCTGGATGCGTTGACAAACGTCAAGTGTAAGAAGTGAGCTCTCGGCGAGAGCACAGCATGCAGCGGAGGCCTCTCTCGCGCCCTGATGCGATTGCAGCATTTCCCAACACTACTCAACTGCAAGGCTCTCGCCATCACTGTGATATCATCGATCTGCCTTTTTGCACACGTCACCGGTCAGCTCGCATGTCGGACCAGGATATGTAAGGTCGCAACCTTCTCTCCCAAAGGTGACAGCTGGACAGGATTGAGGCGGGGGTGGCGGTGTGCAGTTATAACATGTTATTTCTTCGTCGTCCGCTACCATTACTCCTATTTGCGATACAAACGCAATGGCTAGGCAGACAAAAAAGAATACGATGCTACATTGATTGAAGAGCCTGTTACGTGGTCGATTCATTCTACACCTCCTTATAAAGAGATTGTTGTTGATGAGTCCCCATAATCACGTCACCGCCTGGTTCGAAATCGAATCTTCATTTCATCTATTGCTGAGTAAATCCGTTTGCGATCGGGTACTTCATTCATGAGAAATATTCGAAAAAAGATGCTGCTGTTCCTTACATTCACAAAGAGGATTTGGTTTGGAAAGTAAGGCACGTGTTCGCGTAGTACACGGTCGTATACTTTAGTATCCCTACTCCATGCTGTGGGTATGTCAAGATTAATCACGCGTGCGAAATGGGATAGCTTCGTTGATTTCATGCCAAGACTCGAAACGACGGCGACAAGGCTGATCTTCATTTCAGCACTCGACGCCTTCCGAATGGCATCAGAAAACGATGCCATGTTGCTTATGCAAGGCGGGCAAACAGTAGGACTAATTACTAAGAGTGCCACTATGTCGGCGTCCATTGTTGTTGGCGATCCTGAATTAATATAGGAAAGTACGCTCGGAGAGAGCAAATAATTAAGATCAACCTTGTTCTCTACAGAGTAGAGTGTCGCCATAGGTTGCGTTCTATTGCGGTATTGAAAATAGACAGTCATTATCAAGATGCATCCGGCAAGGACGAGCAGGATGGGAGGCATCATGGTAGTCGAAAGGCGCATATATTTCACCTGTCGGATGATGACCTTGAGAATGTTATTGGAAAGGGATTTTACGGAAGTGCGAGAAGTTGGGCATGAGGGCAGCTCTGGACGGTACGCGTCTGAGAGAGAATATTTGGACTCCGATAAAGAGTGGCAGATTGTCATCGCTCCGCCTCGTTGGCAATCTCTTGCGCAAAACGAATATGAGTACATTCTATTTTAAATGTCAAGCAAAAATTAGTGTCAAGCAAAAATATATGTCAGGCAAAAATGAGGAAAAAGCGCCAAAAAGGCCATTTTGGACAGGCTAAGCTATTGAAAACAAAGGGCAGAGAGACCCCATCCGGGAAGAGGTTGCCGTCGCTGAAAAAATGCTGTCCAAATTGTAGCGGGTCGGCCCGAGTCGGAGCGAAACTATGAAAATCCAGTTCAGAGGTCGTCTTCGGGGAATTTTTCGAAGATTTTTGACCCGTGGCCTGCCCGGCAAAACAAGGATCCTAAAGAAAATTTGGACAAGAGTGGGGCTGGGCGAGGATGGGGTAAATGTGAGGGGAGGGATCGGGAAATGTTCGGGTTTTCCGATCGGGAAGCGGCTGCAGCTGGAGCCGCCGGTGAAATCGGTCCCCTTTTCGTTAATACAGTGGGGAGTCGGGTTGTCTCATCCCGCTGCATCCGGCTCCTGGCGGAATCCGGCCGTCTTCACATTGTATTAGATGGATCGATCGGAAGGGCGCGGCGGCGGGCGCGGCGGACGGTTCCAAAGCTTCAGGTGACGCAGGATCTTCTCTATGGCCAGGCCGTCGCCGATCAGGCTGATGATTTTAGGCGGTCCGGAGAAACAGGGGACGAGCCTGCCATAATGCGTCGCCTCATATACTATGTGGTTGTCTGATAGGTTATTTCATCGGTAATTCGCTGTACATACAATCATTTGAGGTCTCCGGCTTTGTGCCTCTGGAGTATCGTCTGCTGGCTTACGCCGAGGGCGTATGCCGCCCTTTTGAGCGTCAACCACCCCTCGGGAGCATCGGCTGCTGTGAGTCGTCGCCGATCCTGTTCCGTCACCCGCACACGCCAGGGCGCCGCTCCAGTGAATTGCGAGCCGCGCAACAAACCGGTTTGCAACCACCGAATGACGGTGCCTTGGTTAACGCCAAGTACCCTGACTGCCTCCTTTGCTGTATAGACGTCATCGCCTTGCAGCCTCTTTCCTCCTGTTGCGATTTCAATGCCGTGGACACGGCGCAGGTTGCTTACGCGATAGGCAGTGAAGGCGAGTCCCTTGGCGGTACGCAGCCCCTTTCGATTCAAAATGCACGCCGTCTGAGCATCGGAGAACTCACCTGCAAAGCCTGGGATGAGTTCTACTAGCTCCGGATCGGCAACGTAGCGATGGACTCCGGTTTTCCCGCGCGCGACCTCGACGGTGGTGACCTCGCCGCCGGCCCACTGAATTTCGGCCTTGATGGCCGGGGCCTCTTTCGGCGCGGTCACGACCACGGTTTCCATCAAGCAGGGCACGATGTGCTTACGCTCTTGCATGCGCGTCGTGGGTGCATGCCACAGGCGCGACAGATCCCCCGCATAGCGCCGTAATGTCCGCTGTTCTTCTGAGGTAAGTGGCCGATCCAGAGCATCGATCTTCTCCTTGGCTTTGGATTCGATCTTTTTAGTTCCTGGAGAGCGTTCTCGAAGCGCCGTTCCAGCTCGCGCCCCACCAGGCGATTCGCGGGATCTACGGTGTCGCACTACCTGCGCGCTAGCTCCGCCTCATAACGTGCCCGTTCAACTCGCTGCTGCCAATGCGCCCGTTCTCCTTCGCACGCGCGCGGCATGGCCCGCGGCGGCTTCGATCATCGCTTCCATGCCCATGGGCTGCAGCACCTGCAGGACGAGTTCCTCCACCGCCCGCACCAGGCGCCGGCCGCCGAAGTTCTGACACAGCGGCATCCCGTCTGGTTTCGCCGAGCAGTGCAGCAATAGCGGATTTGCTCACCCCGATTGCTGTACTGCAGTTTCATGCGCCGGCTACACTGGCCGCTAAGAATCAGAGCCTGCAACAGGGCACGCCCTTCCCGCGGCGCTCCCGGGCCTACGGCGTTCCGCCGGTTCGATTCGATCTGACGCTGAATGCGCTCAAACCGCCCGCGGGACACGTAAGCTTCGTGATGATCCCAGATCAACACGTGCCATTGCTGTCGCGGCCGATTCCTCATCCTCTTCAGCGGCCGCTGATCCGAATCAAGATACTCTTCCACCTGGCGCATCCCATAGCAGTAGCCACCCCCATAAATCGGATTGGTGAGAATGCGCCGCAGGTGGGTGTAATCGGGTGGTCCCCATCCCAAGCGTTGCTTGCGGCCACTCAAGATCGGAACCAGCAAGCCGTCCTCCGCAATGGAGGATTGCACCCGGTGAATCGTGCCCCATTGCTCATAGCGGGCGAAGATGAGCTCGATGCTGGAACGAACCTGTTCATCGGGGGCCTTCACGATCCGGCCTTCTTCATCCCACTCAAAGCCGGGCGCGAGGCGGAAGTGGAACTCACCACGCTTCGCCTTTGCGACGCATGGCATCGACCAGGCGCTGGTTCATAATGTGAAGCTCGGCTTCATTCATGGGCACAAGACGGTCGTTGAAATGGTTCGGATCGTAGATCCCATCCTCGTCGAGAAATCAGCGTCCCACTCAAAGCACAAATTTCCAGCAGTCTGTGACAGTCGCTTGAGTTGCGCGCCAGACGAGACACCTCCAATCCCATCACCAGCCCGGCGCGCCCCATGCCCACTTCTGTCACCAGACGCTGAAAGCCTTCCCGATCCGCTGCGCTCGCTCCCGATTGTCACAGATCGCTGTCGATGATCACGATGCGATCCTCCGCCCAGCTAAGAGCCGTCGCTTCTTGGTGCAGAGCATACTGCCGCTGTGTACTCTCGGCGTTTTCCACCACCTGATGGAGCGTCGACTGCCGCATATACAGGTAGGCCTCCCGGTTCAGCTGCTCTGCCCCCACTTTCTCATGCGAGTAGAGGTTCATGTCGTCATCCCCCCCTTGATTACCACCACAGCCATCCCGGCCAGAATCCGCACCGCTTATGCTTGAACCCCATCCGGCAGAACTGCATCCCGGCCCCAGGTTTCCGAATGCGTCAGATGCCGGCCAGGTGCGCCGCATGCTTCCTGTTCTCTACTTGGCATTCCCCCATGCTTGCATCCATGCCGCCATGCCTTGCCTCATCAGTAAAACTCTTCCCAGCCTGTCTCGATTGCCGCAGATCCTCGTACCGCGCCACTATATCTTGCCCGCACCCCGCCGGGCGCACAGCGCTCAGACAGGTATTTTTTTCAGCCGCACGAGCGCACGTTCGACACTGCGCGGATGAACCTTCACCCCGAAGCGCCCGGCCACACGCGCCGCTAACTCAGAGGCGCCTATATAACTCTCCTTGATCTGTTCCTGAACAACGAACTCGACCACTTCCTCGGTCAGCTTGTGCCCGCCGCGCCGCCCGCGCTTTTTCGGCGTCAGTCCCGGCAGGCCTTCCCGCAGGAAAGCAAACTGCGCCTGATAATAGGCGGGACGCGAAAGGCCAAATGCAGCCGATGCTTGGCTGACCGGCAGCCCTTCGTGCCGCACACCCGGCGCAGCATCTCGTACTTGACCTGCACCAACTCGCGCGGATCGAAAGATTCATCCTGGCGAAACAGCAGATCCATGACGGCCGGTTCAGGCAGCCCTGGGCCTTCGAGATTGAAGCTTGGCATCGTCCGGTTTGTCTTGGGCCATGCATGTCCCCCCGCTATGTCAAGCCCTTTTTGCCGTAATCCCATGCGAAATCTGCATATGTATTCAAATTATTCACCATTATCAACCTTGGCTTGCGATGGTATGACGGCGAAATTATCTTTACATTCTTACCTTACATCCCACTCTCATGCCACACCCTCCTTGCCGCACTTCAGCCTTTCGATCATCTCGGCCAGCCGCATCAGATCCTCAATCCGGAAATGCGAGCATCCGGCCACCAGCGCCACCAAAGGGTTCGCTTCATTGGCCGCATCTGTCCATGCCAGCGGAATCAAAATCACGCGGCCATCTCCATCGAGACATTCCACGCACTCCCGACCCCAACTGGCCCTGTATTCAGCCAGTTCGAACTGCTCTCCCGAGCGGGGATGAAAAGGATGGGTGATTTTGATGCGGATCTTGAGCTGCCGATAAAAGGGTGCAATGCGTGACCTACGCTCATAGTTGCAGACGGAGGTGTTTCTGGCCCCTCATGCCACCAGAAGCGCGCCCTGCTCTTCGCCGAGCACATCAACGAAGAGGTCCTCGGCGACCTCCCCTTCCGCCGATATGTCGTCACGATTCCCAAAATTCCCAAAATGCTACTAGTTGACAATCTACCAGAAGAGTCTTAAGGTACCAGTACACGCGATCAAAAGAAGGGGAGCGATATGGCCCGATCTGAAAAGAATGTCGAACGGCCAGACCTTCTCCAGGGCACGCTCGACATGATTATTCTGCGTACACTGCTATTCGGACCTATGCACGGTCATGCAATCGCGACCGCGATCGAGCGCACGTCCGAGGATATCCTGCAGGTGGACCATGGCTCGCTTTATCCGGCACTCCATCGTCTGCTCCGCCGCGGCTGGATCGATTCGGAATGGGGAGTTTCGAAAAACAATCGCCGCGCCAAATTCTATCGCCTCACCCGCGCGGGGAGAAAGCAGCTGGCGGTCGAAACGACAAAATGGGAACGGCTTGTCCGCGCCATCACGCGCATCGTGCAAGCTTCCCCGGAAGAGGGTTGACCATGAGTCTGCTTATTCGGTTGGCGGATATCTGGGGCCGTCTGAGAAGGCGTCCGAAGAATGTTGAATTGGATGAAGAGATCGAGGCGCACCTCGACCTGGAAATCAATGAAAACATTGCGGCGGGAATGCCGCCCGAAGAAGCGCGGTGCGCGGCGCGGCGGAAGTTCGGCAACGTGGCGCTGTTTCGCGAAATGACTTCCGAAGTGTGGCGTTTCGGCTGGTTCGACCGGCTGTGCCAGGATGTGAGATTCGCCGGTCGGGCGCTGGCAAGAAGTCGCACGTTCACTCTGGCCGCCATTTCGACGCTGGCTATCGGAATCGGCGCAACGGTTGCCATATTCACGGTGGTGTACTCCGCCCTGTTTCCCGTGTACTCGTTTCGCAATCCCGACAGAATCATGCATATATCTGCCTTTTATCTCAAAGATGCCCGCGATGCCGGGCGGGCGCCGTCGCTGGCCAGCTTCATGGACTGGCGCCGTAACAATGAAGCGCTCGAATTCATAACGGCGTTTCGGCACCGCGCGTTGGCATGGATGGACGGCGGGGAACCGGCACGAATCATGGGATTGGCTGCGACCTCCGACATCTTTAGAATGGCGGGAATTCACCCCATGCTTGGGCGCGACTTCGAACCCGATGCCGACCTGCCGGGCAAAGGAAAGGTCGTCATCCTGGGTTTTGAATTCTGGCAGGAGCGATACCGAGGGGATCGGAACATTGTTGGGAAGCATGTGTCCATCGAGAACGAGCCATACACTGTCATCGGTGTCCTGGCTCCCCGAGAAGGATTTCCCAGCTCAGACATTAGATATTGGATCCCCTGGCAGATCGCGGAAAACCCGTTGGACACCATGCCCGGCGGCGGTTTTTCCTGTGCCGGGCTGCTCAAGGGAAACCTGTCCCTTTTGCAGGCCGAGGAAGCCATGAACCTGATGGAAGCACGATTGGCTCGGAACTCCGACCGCATTCGCCAAAAGTTCGGCGTTGCACTGAAGGCTTGGCCGGAGTTCGCTTCCAGGAGGTTCAATCGAACGGTGATGTGGACGCTGTTCGGCGCCGTCTTTTTTGTCCTGCTTGTCGCCTGCACGAACGTCGCCAACCTGCATCTGGCGCGCGCTGCGGTGCGCGCGCGGGAAACCGCTTTGCGTGCGGCACTCGGAGCTTCCCGGGCTCGCATTGTGCGTTATCTTCTGACTGAAAGCGCCCTATTGTCGATGATCGGTGGGGCTGGCGGTATATTGCTCGCGTACTGGGGCATCCGCCTGTTCGTTTATCTGAAACCCTCTGGAATTCCCGGGCCGGGCGAAGCGCAGCTGAATTTCGGGATCCTTTTTTTTGCCGTCGGCGCATCCACTCTGACCGCCCTCCTTTTCGGTCTTCTGCCGGCCCTGACGGCATCGAAGCAGGACCTTGTGTCCTCGCTCAAAGAGGGACTCACCGCCACGGCGTCCAGTTCCATCAGGCGTAAGAGAGCGGTTCTTGTGGTTTGCGAAATAGCCATCGCCCTGGTGCTGCTCATCGGTGCGGGACTGATGATCCGAAGCTTTGTGGCACTCATCAATGTCGAACTTGGTTTCGATCCGAAAAATATTCTCGCGTTTCGAGTTGCCCCTCCGAAAACCGCCCCGGAGGTATCGGCGGTGCAAAGGCGTGACCGCTATTTTGCTGATCTGCTCAATCGCCTGCGCGCCTTGCCATCCGTTCAGGCGGTTGCCGCGTCCAGTATCTTCCCGCTGGATGGTTCCGCGGCCTTCACTTCGGCTTCGACTGATGATGGTTCGGCCAATCCCGATTGGCGCGCCGTCGAGCCGATTGGCTCGACGCACGGCTATTTCGAGACTCTGCGTATCCCCCTGCTGCGCGGCCGCGCTTTTGCAGAGCAGGATGATTCCGGAAATGCTCCTATCGTGATCCTGAGCCGGGAAGCTGCGGGCAAATTTTTTCCCCGGCGGAATCCGATCGGAAAAAGGCTGCGCATCCGAACTGAGAAGTTCTCCCGCGAAGTGGTCGGCGTCGTCGGAGACGTCCGATATCAGACTCTGCAGACTCAATATGGACCCAAAGTATACGTACCGGCCGGCTCAGAATGGATGATGGGATATGTGGCCTTCGTTGTCAGAACCGATCGAAATCCGGGCTTTCTGGCCCCTGCTCTGAAGCGGGAGGTCTGGGCATTGGATCCACGTTCACCTGTCGAAATTCAGAGCATCGAGACCTTGTACGAGCCGCATATTGCGACCCCTAGGTTTTATCTCGGCTTGTTCGGCTTCTTTGCATGCATCGCGGTGGCCATGGCGGCCATCGGCCTTTACGGTCTGATCAACTATTCGGTTACGCGCAGAACACATGAAATCGGTGTCCGGATGGCAGTCGGAGCGCAAGCCGCGGATGTGATCGGCATGGTTTTGAGAAACGCCGTGTTGCTTGCGCTGGCAGGAATCACCCTCGGGGTTGCCGGTGCACTGTGGCTGACCAGGTTCCTGAAGGTCTTTCTGTTCGAAGTAGCATCGACGGATGTTCTGACCTACTTTGTTGTTTCGGCGGTTCTATTGGTCGTCGCACTGCTGGCGAGTTTAGGTCCGGCACGCCGCGCGGCCGGCGTCGATCCTTCGGTGGCGTTGAAAAACGAGTAACGGAAGCCGATTCGCCTTCTGAATATCGAGGGCGATCCCAGGGACCGCTGCCGGGCGTTCAGCAGCCTGGCTTGTGAACAAGGCGCCGTCGGCGGCTCATAAAACTCAAAAAACATGAGAATCGCAACGACAAACTCTTGACATCCTGAGATTCTTTGACTTAATCTAACCTTTGCTTATGATAAGGAAGATGTCCTGAGAATGCGCCTGAAAAATGGTGCATTTCATCTCGCTGCTTTTGGGCTCATGAGAATGTGTGGCGCAGAGCGGTAAATCGTCTGGCATCTTGGCTTCGCAGTCTCGGAGGCATCCATGGACATTCTGCGACCATCGAGTCATGCGCGTAACCGACGTATTCTGCGTATCGCCATTGCAGTCCTTGTTGTCGTCTGCGCAGGCGGAATCACGCTGGCGTTGAGGAACATGAAACAGGCGCCGCCCAGCGTGGAAAAAATGTCCATCTGGATCGCCGTGGTCAAGCGCGGCCCCATGGTGCGCCAGGTGCGCGGTCCGGGAACGCTGGTGCCAGAGGAGATACGGTGGATTGCAGCGGAAGCAAGTGGCCGCGTGGAACGTAGGCTCATCCAACCCGGCGCATTCGTAAAGCCTGACACGGTTCTTATCGAGCTGAGCAACCCGCAATTGGAGCAGGATGTTCTCACCGCTCATTCGGATTGGAAATCCTCGGAAAGTGATTTAGCCGATTACAAGGTGAAGTTGGAAGTAGACGAGTTGAATGCGGAGGCGAATCTCGCCCGGCTCGAGTCTGACTACAGTACGGCCAAAATGAGGTTGGAAGCCCAGGAGAGCCTTTCCAAATGGGGCATAGCCACCGAGTTGGAATTGCGCCAGGCCAGGGTGCAGGCCGATAATCTGGCCAAGCAGATTGTGCTGCAGAAAAAGATCAGGGAAAAATATAAGGAGTCCATTGCCGCCCAGCTAGCGATCAGGCAGCGATCGGTCGACAAGCTGCGCGCAGTCTACACGTTGAAGGCCAACCAGCTCGAGCAGTTGAAGGTGAAAGCTGGTGTGGCCGGAGTGCTCCAGGAAGTGAAAGTGGAAGTCGGCAAGCAGATCGGGATCAGCACGGATGTGGCCCGAGTAGCCAATCCCACAAAACTGAAAGCCGAACTCAAGATCATGGAAACACAGGCCAAGGACGTTCTGATCGGTCAGAGTGCCTCGATCGATACCCGCAACGGCCTGATCGCGGGCCATGTAATCCGCAAGGATCCGACCGTGCTGAACGGCACGGTGACGGTCGACGTCGCCCTGGAAGGGGAACTTCCACAAGGAGCAATTCCCGACCTGAGCGTTGACGGGATCATCGAACTCGAGCGCCTGAATGACGTAATCTATGTGGAGCGCCCAACTCAAGGCCAGGAAGGGAGCACGATCGGGCTCTTCAAGCTCACGCCTGACGGCAAGGAAGCGGTGCGCACCCAGGTGACGATAGGACGCGTGTCTGTGAACACCGTCGAAATCAAGAGCGGGCTCCAGCCCGGCGACCAGGTGATTCTCTCTGATATGTCGGCGCACGAGGCCTTCGATCGCATCCGGCTGATTTGACGGGATTGACGCAGGCATGTGCTATAAGGAGGTCTTAGGCGCATAGGAGGACTGCCGCTCTAATCAGCCCATGACTTCCGGCAACCAAGGAGAAACGATGACTGAAACGAATCATTCCCTCATTCACCTCGAAAACCTCACCAAGGTCTTTTTCACGGAAGAAGTCGAAACCCATGCTCTGGCTGGCGTTCATCTGGACATCCAGAAAGGCGAATATGTCAGCATCTCCGGTCCCTCGGGCTGTGGAAAATCCACGTTGCTTTCCATCCTGGGCCTCCTGGATTCGCCCACCGACGGCATTTACCAACTCGACGGCAAGCCGGTTGAGAGGCTCAAGGCTTCCGAGCGCGCTCGCATTCGCAACCGGCAGATCGGCTTCGTGTTCCAGAGCTTCAATCTGATCGGCGACTTAACTGTGTTCGAAAATGTCGAGCTGCCCCTGACATATCGCGGCATGAGAGCCTCGGAGCGCAAGGCGCGCGCCAAAGAAGCTTTGGAAAAAGTGGAAATGGCGCATCGTGCCAGGCACCTGCCCAGCCAGCTATCCGGCGGGCAGCAGCAGCGGGTCGCGGTGGCCAGGGCTCTGGTCGGAGGCCCGCTGATCCTCCTGGCTGATGAACCGACAGGAAACCTAGACTCGAAAAACGGAGAAGCTGTGATGAACCTGATGGGCAACCTCCACAAGGAAGGCGCAACAATCTGCATGGTGACGCACGATCCCCGGTACGCCATGCATGCCGAGCGCACCATTCATCTGTTCGATGGCCGCGTTATCGAAGAAAACATGGCTAAAGCCAGCTGAGGGGATTCCTCAAAATTTCACCAACTGCGGTACCTCCAGAGCTGCTTGTTTTCCGGAAGCCCGATGGCTGATTTTCTGTACGCGTCCGGTGAAACCATCTTCCTCCGCTGAGCTGGCAATGTGATACTTCCCGACGTTCGGATATGTGTGCATGGTGTGCACATTCCGGTTCAACATGGAGGTATCAATGGCAGGCGGGCAACGAGATGTCGGCAAAGAGCGTCAATGGCGACAAAAGATTCATGATGCCGCGCGGAGCTGCGTCAAGTGTCCAAAGCGAGACTGCCCTGAGGCGGCAACGGCGAGCAGGACACGAGCAGCCCGGCCGCGTCTCACATCCGTTCCTGCGAGAGGGGCTGTCAGTCGCTCTAAAAGCATCGCGATCTTTCCCCGGGGGTTGCGCCTGCACTTGCACAGCATGAGCCTCTCCCGCAACACTCCAGAGTGGCAGGTTGGGGATGACGCCCATTGCCGGCAGAACGCAAATGGGACGAAGGCACAAAGTCGCGGTGCCTTGAGCTGAATCGGTCTGAAAACTTATAACGCCTCAGGCCGCCTGCTGCCAATCGTATCGATGATGCAAGCCGCCGATTCGCGGGAATGAGATCACAGCAGCAGATCGGTTCGGCTTCAAAGAAACAGCGCGCCGCGCTGGCGTATCTTTCTCAAGGGTATCGTGGATTCGGTCCGCGTGATAATACGAGACGTAATCCCGGATCAGGCGACGCAAATGACTGTCGTTGACAACTATGACGTGATTCAGAAGTTCTTTCCGACAGCTTTCGATCCAGCGTTCGGCAATTCCGTTTTGCCAATGACACGCGGGACTTATGCGTATGGGCTTCACCCCAGCGGACGTGAGGAAATCGGCCACATCGTCGCCAAACCGTCACGGCTGTGAATGAACAGACGCCGCTTGAGCGGCACGTCGATCAGGATGTCGCCTTGCTTCGCCCGGACTCCACCTGGTAACATCGCGGTGATTTGGGCAAGGATGTCCTCCTCGCGATCGGGTGTTATGTGTCTCTCAAGCCGTGAATAGAGAATCCCAAGATCAGGATCGGCATCCATTCGAGTAGCGCCAAGAGAAAACACACGACGATACCCAATACGCTCGAGTTGCAGCAAACTCTCCAGTGGATTCGCCATTTTTTCCCTATCACCTTCGATAAGCTGTGAGTATCGAAAGCAGAGAAATCTCAGTGCATCCAAATCGCCTTTGCCGTCATCGACCGCTCTCAAATATTCGTCGAACGTCAGGGCCTTTTGTTGCAGCAGTTTTCGCATCGTATATTTCACGGTTGCCATGAAAGCACAGTCGACCGAATCTGTCCCCATGTGGATGCGAACCGATGCGGGCAGCGTCAGCATGACGCCGATCCTTTGCAACCACCAGCACGCGGGCGAGGTCGGCGGCCTCGAAACCTCCCGTAACGCGAGCCCACCAGCCATCGAGGAGCACGCCCTCAATGGCAGTCGCAGGGCTATGGACACGCTGACACCGTTCGATGAGGTGGACCGGTTGAAACCGTAAGGACCCGCTCGACCGCTCTCTAATTCGAGCCGACCAGCGGCAACGCCGTGCCAGCTGCAACCCGTACTCACGCTCGAAACTTGAAAAAGACGTCCCGCTTTCCTGAGACGCCCTCAAAACCGTTCGCGCATCCACTTCACGCCAGCGGCGGCTGTGCACCACCTCTGATTTGACTTCGCTCTGCCGTCTCGCAATGGCTTGGCTCCCTCAAGTGCCAGCCAACGCTGGACACCCAGAGAATGCCGCAGCGATGCGACCGGAAGCTGGCTACAGCGGACGCTCACCTGTGGATGAAGGCTTTTTATATTTGGGAACACTAAGTTTCTTATGGAGGAGCCTGAACGCAAGCTTATGTTGCTGTATGCCCTCCGCTGCGAGAGGCTTGGCGCTCATGAAGTGGCGGCACGACTCTATGAATCCTGCGGAGATTTGCGCAGAGCCCGTAGAGTATACGAATTCTTAGCAGCGCGACTAGAGGATGCTGGCGTGCTGATTGCCGCAGTTGAGGCCCATGAGCATGCCGGCCAGCTGGAGCACGCTAGAAAATCAGGAATCAAGCTGGCTCAAGAGATGAAGAAACGTGGATTAATTGCCTTGGCAGCGGAGGCATTCAGGAAAGCAGGATGCAATGCTGAAGCCAACTCCTGTTTTCTCCTGGCAATGAAGCAGGCTGCGAGAAAGAGAAACTGGCAACTAGCCGCCTATTGCGCTGAGACATGCGGTCACTTTAGCGATGCACGACGGTATTGGACAAGGAGGGCATGCGAACTTGCAGGTTCTGGCGATTTGATTCTGGCTTCACATATTTTTGGTCGATTAGGCTATAAACGAGAACAGCTTCACTCATTGCGCAAGCAAGTCCATCTTGCGCTTAGATCAAAGCAATACGGCCTGGCAGCAGCCGCATTCAACAGCCTGGGAAATGAAGGCAAAGCCCGTTCCATGTGGAAACTCGCAGCGCAAAAAGCTGCCGCCAATGGTCGTTTTCTCGAAGCGGCCAACTATTTCTTTCGGGGTGGTTTGGATGACCAAGCTGAACTCCAATGGCACCGAGCGATGAACGCCCTCTCCAAGGTACCGAAACGTTCTGCCCCTTAAGACACGATTTGTTGGCATCACAAACAGACGGCCCCGCGCAAAAAAGTGCGGAGTTGCGTTTGATGACCTCAGGCAGATTCCATTATTGTGCCGCCGCATTTCGGGCACACCGCATACTCGCTTCCATGATCGGGACAATAGACCACTCTGCATTTGGCGTTGCTACAATAGTACCAATGGCTAAAAACGGCCATCATCGAGCCTTTGCTTTTGTTGCAGTGGTAGCATCTGTCCCCAGCAATTACCCTGTATTCGTATCCGCGATAGTGCCTGTATTCACCCATCACTGCCTCCTGGCTGGCCATACAACGCTTAGCCCGAAAGGATGATCTTCTATGCGTCGTTCTCTCGCAGAGAACGAGACCACACCTTACGCTGCAGAATTTATCAGTGCGCTCATGATTGCATCCGGGCATGTCCGTTGTCAAGCACCGCTATCAGGGATACAGGCAGCGAGAAAAGAGTAAGACAGAGGAATTTTGCTGCTATGCATTGCAGGGTAATAGCGACCATCCACACCAGGCGGTAGCACTTCCAGAGACTCGCATCGCCAGCGATTTTCATGGGATTATTCTCACTTGTGTTTGCAATCGCTTGCCTGCGAAATGCAGCACTCAATTGAAAATCGCAGCAGGATGTTACTTCGGAGTGAGGATTGTATAAGCCAGCATAAGCCACGAAGTTGGAAGTGACTATCTGTTCCCTGGTCACAGAGTGGAGAGATACTTTATCCGACTCATTTGCAAACGGCATGTGGTAGGATACTCTGCAAACAGTGAAACGGATGCAGGGTTTCTTCCCTTGCCCCCAGAAACGTCGCCCGTGGCAAACAGGGAACACTCTCGCCGAGCGTTCCCATACCCTCGCTGGCCTCGGCAAGAGGACTCCACTCATGTGCGGCTGTGTTCATCGCACGCATTCCGGGCATAAAGCATTCGGCGCCGAAATTTGCACGCCGCGCCGAAAGCATTATTGCCCGTCGGCAATTTGCTGTTTGCCATGTTGGGGGACACCCCAAGCCCCTGGGCAAATTGCCTAATGCTTCGTTTTCGAGGTTCTTGCCGAGCACCCGCAAAGACGGGCGACGGCAGGAGGTGTTCGAAATGTCGAACCCTGAAACAGAAATGGAAGGAATTGTGTCCGCCATCAGCCAGCGCGGCAACCGCTACGCGGTGAAGATCGTGCCCTTTCGGCAAGCGTGCGTGACGCGGGATGTGGACCGTTGGTATTCTCTCCTCGAAAATGAGGAGGACACAAATGGTCAATACGACCCTGAATCAAGACAAGCAGCGTTTTGCCGAGTGGCGATCACAGCGCCAGAGCCGCCAACCCATACCTGATGATCTCTGGCATCTTGCCTGCAATCACATTTCCACGCTGGGCATTTCCCGGGTGGCCCGAGAATTCCGCCTGAATGACACTAAACTCCGTGAGAAAGCTCGCCAGGCCGGCATTGTCCTGGCCAGACTCGGAAAGCGGCAAATCGCGCGGCCGGAGAACGTGAGATTCCAGGAAGTGACGTTTGACGGTATGTTCATTCCGCCTGCATCCAGCTCCAGTATTGTCATGGAACGGCCTGATGGAATGCGGATGCGTATCGAAGGGCGACTGCCCGACGCGGATTATGTAAGCAAGCTGGCGGCTTGCTTTTTGAGGTAGGCGTCTATGCTCGCTCTCAGTCCCTCGCAACGCATTCTGCTTGCTGTCAATGCTGTGGATTTTCGGAAAGGTATCGATGGGTTAATCGGACTGTGCCGCCAGCAATTGGGTGAAAACCCGTTGCTGGGAACACTGTTCGTATTCACCAACCGGCGCCACACGGCGCTCAAACTGCTCATTTACGATTCATGTTAAGTAGTCATAAATGTGGAGTTGCCCGCCCAAATGCTTCGTGCTACACGACTTATCAGCTGAGCAACTCCACATTTGTTTCCGGGATTTCAAAGAGATTCCAACCAGTCAAGGACTGTCT